>Ga0209755_10000052_pt1 | contig 196738 bp, 177 predicted proteins | sample TergutCo191P1_FD_187301 | JGI IMG/M metagenome (GOLD analysis project Ga0209755, IMG submission 187301) | Cornitermes sp. P1 segment gut microbial communities from Petit-Saut dam, French Guiana - Co191P1 (SPAdes) (version 2) | ecosystem: Host-associated > Arthropoda: Insects > Digestive... | reverse complement strand
TTTTGCATATCTCCAATTTATATGCTGGGTCATATCGTTTTCTTTTATTTGACATCTTGAATATCTCCTTCGTTTTTTTCTTATTTTACTTGATATTCAATCTGTCTGCAAATTCGATTTCGGGTCATACCCCACATTGTTACTAATTGATTTCTCTTAGAATTATTTGGGATAGTTTTTCAAAGTCACTTCTATTATTGATAAAGTCAAATTCTCCAGCATTTACCTCAACTACCTTTACAGAGTTTTCGCATAATATATGTTTATATTTATTTTTATAAAACGAGTTTATTTTATCTAGGTATTCAAATGTTATGCTCGCATCATGTAGCTGGTTTCTCTTTTTAATGCGCTTGTGCAAAAGCCCAGAATCACATTGCAAAAGAATGGTAACATCTGGCTTTGGAAGGTAAGTTTCCAAGTATTCGTATAATTTTAAAAAAATACTCTTGCCCCTTGGTTCGATTAGATTAACCTCACCGAACACCATGTTTGACATAATGGAAAAATCAGAGATAATATTCCCTTCAGCATTAACACTTAATAGCTGTTTGTAATGAATAAGCAAAAAAGCAATTTCTGTAGGGAATAAAGAACTTGGGTCATCAGTATAAAACCCAGACAAAAATGGATTGTTAGAAAAATCTTCAATAAGAGGTGCATACTTTAAAGTTTTGTTAAGTTCATTAACTAGGGATGTTTTACCCGATCCGATACATCCTTCTACAGTAATATACATTGTAATTTATACTCCTAACTTATTTTCTCTTGCATAATAAAAAAGCAAGATTTCTGCGTAGCCTGATAGTTCTCCGAACATTTCTGTTCCAATTTTTGATTGTTTAGCATAATCGCTTGAAGTACACCCGTATAGAGTTCTTAATCCTCTAGATATCCATATGTCGACAGGAAAAACCGCTTTACTTATACCGCTGTGCAGCATAACGCAATCAGCAACTTTGTTCCCAACACCAGGAAACGATAATAATACTTCACGAGTAATGTTGCCTAAACAATAATCGTCATCATAATTATTATATACCTCGTAAAGGTATTTCGCCCTATAACCAAACTTTAGTTTCTCTAATTCACTAACAGATAATTGTCTTAAGACATTTACTTCTGGAAACGTAAAATATTTTACTCCATTATACTCTAGAGGGTTGCCATAGTTCTCACACAACAAATTTATCGTTTTGCTGACACCACTTATTGAGTTCCTACAACTAAGGACAAAGGAAGTTATCATTTCTAGCAGATCCTGTCTCAGTACATGAATCCCATATGAAAAGTCAACAATATCTTTCATTTTATCAAACGTCATTATCTTTTTATATATTGAGCCATAGTCACTATAAAAGTCAAAATAATTGAGCCATATCTGCTGTATATCTTCAACCGTCGAATTATAGAATACTATTGAATCGCCATTTTGTTCCAACTCTATAACCTTATTCATCGCAACAATGATAAATCTGCCATCCCTGCCTTTTGTAGCTCTAAAACATTGCCCGCATTCTAAAGTTTTTTGTAAACTAAAGTCGCTAACGGGTTTTACTGTTATACTGCTTAGATTTTTGATATAGTCAAAATCCATTATTTCGTGCACCCCCTTAAATCAATCACTTCGTCAGTAGATGGTCCTGTTCCTATTAGAGTAACGGGAACACCATATTCCGACTCTATTCGATCTATAAACGTTCTAGATTCAACACTTAAGTTGTCTAGTGTTTTCACACCACAATCGTCAGAATTTATATAATCGACGAATGTTATTGCAAGCTGGTTTGGTCGACATATTTTAATAGCCTTTCCTACTTGTTTAAAATCAAACATCCCGACCCTTCTTACCCTCTTTGTTACAGTAGAAACTTCTTCTACAGTCATATTTCTCATTTTGCTAACATCATTCCAGGATATTTCATTTTGCAAGGGGCCGTTGCACGAACGAATTGGAAATGTTCTTAACACCATGATTGTGTTTCTGCTCGTTTTGGGACTCAGTCCGACTTCTCCAAGCAACGTTCCTGGAGACATATCCCGGCTGGTCACATATGGGTATGATCCGTGTAAAAGACTTAAATCCATGCCTTGCGTACCCTCGACAAGTATTTTGCCATTGTTGTCATAGCTATCATTTAGCAGTTCCCATACATTTGCGCAATACGGAATAAGTTCTGGCACATCCTTAGCAAACTTCAGTCCCTTTTTTCTGATTATGCGTTCGCTACTTGCCATCCCCACTCCACTACCGGTTGACATTTTATCTTCACGCATTTCTTTTTCATAATTTTTGTGCCTATCATCAATAATCGTTGCGTAATAATCAATAAACAATCTTTCTGTATTAATTCCATACTTGGTAATCTCATTCACAAGAACTGAATGGTCTATATAAGTATTTACTCCCAGCATCAACTTGCATGGACTGAATATTCCACATGGTAGCATATGAAAAACATGTCTTTCTCCGTTATGGTAAATCGTATGGCCAGCATTAGCTCCGCCAGATCTAACAATAATATCGTAATCACCAGCTAAATATGATATTACTTTCCCTTTTCCTTCACTCCCTGCCTGTCCACCTACGATAATATCAACACTCATAATTGCTCTCCTATGATTTTTTTGATTTGACTGATTATAGCATACATGCTGTCTTGGTTTGGTAGACCTGATGTATATTTCTGTTTAAGTTCATTATATATATAGTCTTTTGAGATACTTTCTCCATATTGTTTATACCCATCCAGTATGCTTTTTATAACTGGCAAATTGGTTACCTTATACGCAATATTCTCCGATGTCCATAAATCAATATACTGCCTGCTTTTGTGTCTCGAACTAACCGACTTTAGCAGTATGCCTGTATCATCATATATTGAAGCCAACTGGGGTTCCAATTTACTATCATCACATATGCTTACTATTCGCTTTGTTTTTAATGCAATCGTTTTTTTGTTAAATCTGTAGATTTCCCAATCATTGGGATCAAATACAATGGCATTATGTTCATTGGATTTCAACTGTAACATTTCAACCTTTTTTAAATGATACAATTGATGGTTGCGCCAGTCAATTACACAGTCAACACCAATTTCCATATATGTATTCTTTTCAAATTGCGGAACGTCGTAATGTAAAATTGAAGTGTACACATTTTCGATTAAAAAATTGTATTTTGAAATCATGCTTTGCAATACTAGTCTTTCGCCAAAATCGCTTCTTAAAGTACTGTTTGGATATACATAATATAAATTCCCGCCTGCATATAGAGCATGGTTTGATAATTCTATTATCGCTTGATAGTATGATAAATATAGTGGAGGATCATAAATAATTGAAGTAAAACGGCAACCATGAGAAATTGACTTAACATCGCAAGCCTCTACTGATGCATTTTCATTCACATACTCTTTAACAATTTCTACAATGGATGCATTGATATCATAAATGCTAATTTTGATTTCAGGGAAGAGTATATTAAATAGCACGCCTAAGTGAGGACAACATATAAAAGCGATATGGGGGGAGACGCTCCATTCATTATAGCTCAACAATTTTATCAGTTCAACTCTCGTCTTTTTGTTGAAACGCCAATCAGAAAAAAGCATATGCGGCGATGGTAGTTTACTTAAATAGTTAGCAAACTCATTTGGCTCATCAATCGCCCTTATAGCCTTAAAAGGAAGATAGTTTCTACTTAATGCTTCAATATTTCTCACATGTTCCAAGGCATTATTTACAAGTTTTGGATCTGCACCTATTCTGGGCAATTTACTGCCATTTAACACGTAATTATGCAAAATTTTCATCTCAACTTGCGATATTGTTTTTTTCATACACTGTCGAGTAGACAAACTCGACATTCACCTCTCTTTCTTTAAATCTCCCAACCTTAGCAAGGAAACAGTGGTTTGCTCTTTACAAAGTCCATTGTGACCTATATCCGTTCAGAAAGCATATTGTCAGCTAACGTCTGTCTTAATCCGCTATTATACCATCCATCGCGTCAAATTGCGATATAGTAACCTTGTAAACACAGCAGGCATATAGGTCAAATCAGAGTCACGACTTTATCGAACATACAATAATTGAATTTCATGCTGCTTGTTAAATAAATTACACAATTTTTAATATATTTTGTCAGTCTTTAAAATGCAAATTATTAATAAGCACCTTACTATAACCTTATGTCTCTGAAGTTTGACTGCCCTTTTACTGCTTTGATTTAATCTAAAACATCTCCAAAGCAGCATTTCTAGTGGCAACACGCTCTATAATCCTAATTGCCAAGAAAGTAATTAATAAATAGACGAATCCAAGTAAAACTTCTCCCAACAGTAAACTCCAAAACTCAACAGAAAAAGCACCGCCTATACTGAGTCTTGCCGCCGCAATACTGCGGTAAAGAGGAAAAATGTTTGCGATATATGGAAAGAACAACGGAAGTTGACCGACAGGAAAGTTTGCACCGCTGAAAATGATGATTAATAGAGCCAGTGCATTCAGCATCAAAAATATGCTATCTGTAATCAATGCAAACACAGCAAGCAATAACCCTAAGCCAACCGATGCAAAAGTTGCTGCAAAAATAGCTAAGGCAAACATTACAAAATCAAATTCCGAAAACTGCACTCCGAAGAGCAACCCACCAATGAAAAACGAAACAGCAATGGTCAAGAACCCTGTAACAATTGATGAGGCACCGTTATACATGATGACTGTCAGTTTACTTGTTGGTGCTACAATAATTGAGCGCAATCTCCCGTTAAAACGTTCAGAGCTAAAAGTACCACCTATTCCAAAAATACATTCATACACGCATAGCGCAAAGGCATTCCCTACCACCCAAGCCGTCAAATCTACGTAACCTGTTGTGAATCGGGCGATAAGGACATATAAAACCAATGTTAAAATTGACACCCCAACTTTAAATGCCAAAAACTCTGTTAAATTCAGCCCACCTTGATGAACCTTAGCATTTAGCCATGCCTGTGAGAAAAACCTTTGAATCATGCTGTATCTCTCCTACGCCATATCAAGTGTTCCAAGCACTTTTACTTGTTTAAATATTATCCTGTAAAGAAGTGTTGCCAATATTACGAATATAACCGAAGTTATAATGAGCGGTACGAAGTTTTCTAGTAAACCATAGGTTGTTTCAGTTACAGAGAGCCGAATGAGACGAACCGCCCATGTTGGTGGGAAAATCCAAGAAATAAACTGCACCCCTTGAGGTAAATTCTCTATAGGGAACACGAAACCACAAATTAAGGCAACTGGTATCTCCAGGCAATTCATATATATAGCCGTTTTCCGCGATAGAGTCAGCAAGTACGCTATGAAAATACTCATTATTATGAATGCCAGTATTGCCAGTAACAGCGACATTATCAAAAGAGGCCAGTTGGTCACTATGATAGGATGCCGATAAAACACTGTAGCGAAGAATACACTCAAAAAGAAACTACATAGTGCAAGCAATGTATTTCCTAGAATTTTACCTAACAAAATCAATCGAAAATCCGCAGGGGCTGAAAAAATTATAGACAAAGTGTTGTTATAGCGTTCGCGGTTAATATCACCTGCTGAAGAAAATGCAATACAGTTCCATAAGTTCCATAGACCACTGCCAAGCACAACATAAGCGACAAAATTATCCGCAGTAGAATGTTTGAACATCTCGCCTAAAATCACCGTAATTAGAAATGGTCCCACAAACAAGGTAAACTTAAACATATTGCGTGCAAAAGTCTGCTTCATTTGAACAGACATTGATGTCAGAAGTACACTCGTTGAATTCATTTTTCATTACTTCCTTTAACTAATTGCAAATATGCATCTTCTAATGTCATAACGTCTTTTTCAGTAATTGAAACACCAGAGAGTTCTTCCATGCTTTGCATTTTATCTTTAATGTTTGCTGAATTCCCTTCAACTTCTATTGTAAAAGAAGTTTTTTTCGCAAGTTTCTTCTTTATATTAGCCGGAGTATCAAGGGTTATGATTTCCCCCTCTTTTATGATTGCAATTCGGTTGCACAGCTCATCGGCTTCATACATATTATGGGTTGTAAGCAGTACAGTTGTGCCTAACTTGTTCACATCTACTATTGTCTTGCGCAACGTTTCCGCACCGACCGGGTCGAGGCCTATTGTCGGCTCATCCATGAATAAAACTTCCGGGTTATTAATAAGACCTCTTGCTATCTGCACCCGCTGTGTCATACCTTTTGAAAATGTCTCGACACGTGTATCCGCCCTGTCAGTTAAATCAACTAATTTAAGCAATTCATCAATGCGGTTATCCCTGGTTCCCTTCGGGAGCTTATATAAATTTGCAAAATATTTTAGATTATCCCTTGCCGACAGCCTGCGATATAGTCCATATTCACCGCCAAAAACGAAATTGATACGAGTGCGAATCATCCTTTCTTGACCAAAAGTATCATAGCCGAGCACTTTACATGTTCCACTTGTTGGTGCGAGCATGGTTATCAGCATTTTGATAGTTGTTGTTTTTCCTGCACCATTTTGACCCAAAAGGCCAAAAACCTCACCCTTTTCAACGCTAAAACTGATGTTTTTCACAGCATGGATAACTTTCATTTTCTTCTTAAAAACGCCTTCATTTATAACATAATCTCTGGATAAATCTTTTACTTCGATTATAGGCATAGAGTAGTTCCCCATATCTTTAAATTACAAATTCTCCATTTTCCATGATGACAGTTTCACTACCGTCATGTTTCAACCCAGCAACTCGCATATCTGATGTACCAAACATAAAGTCAATGTGAGTAAGGGAATAATTTCCACCTAGTGCTTTTAGTTCTTCGTCATTTAATTTTTCACCGCCGGTAACGCTGAATGGGTATGATTTACCTAACGCCAAATGGCTAGCTGCATTTTCATCAAAAAGAAGGTTGTAAAACATTGTTTTCATCTGTCCTATAGGCGATGAGTTTGGTACAAGTGCAACTTCACCGAGCTGCGACGCACCTTCGTCTATTTCAAGAATCGACGCTAGTGACTCTTTGCCAATCCTTGCATCATATTTCTCCACTGAGCCACTTTTGAACGTAAACTCAAAGTCTTCAATCAAATTTCCGCTATAGAACATTGGCATTGAAGCTACGACACGTCCATCACAGCTATTTCTATCCGGCATTGTGAATATTTCTTCTGTGGGCATGTTTGGAAAGAACGGAGTTCCATGTTTATCTAAAACATTGCCGCCTACCCATATATGGTTTTGGACAAGCCCAACTGTGAAATCCGTGCCAAGCCCTGTTGAAAAGCGTAATTTACTAAAATCTGCGTTATTTAAATACTCAATGCGCTTAGCAAGAATATTTCTATGTTTTATCCAGTCTGCCACAGGGTCATCGCTGTCTGCCCGTGCTGCTTTTATTATAAGATTCCAAAGGTTTTCGACAGCTTCTTCCTCCGCTAAGTGTGGAAATACTTTCTTAGCCCATGATGTGGAAGGAATTGCAATTATAGACCAGCGTTGGGCGTTTGTCATCAAGTTTCGTGAATGCTCTTTTGTTGCCCCTCGCGATGCTTTTCTATATTTCTTGATTCTTTCCAGATTTATATCTTTAAGCAATTCCGGGTCAGATGAGTCTATCTGCAAATAAACTGCATCTTTTTTATCTTGATCCTTAAGTTTATCTACTTTCCACTGCGGATAAGTACTAAACACTGTATCAGATGAACGAAGAAACCATATCCTATATGATAAGTCGTCTACCCAGTCAATTAGAACTTCTGATGCTCCTGCATCATATGCCTCATCTTGCACCATCCTGCCGAAATGTGCGCAAGCTATAGGGCAGGAAATAACAACCGTCTGCCCACGCTGGACATTGCCTCCAACTTGGACGAATAGTTTTGCATAGTTTTTCAATAGTTCATTGTTCATTGAAACAGTACTTCCTCGTCATTTTATGATGATTTTTACGGCTTTACATGGGCTTATGTAGCTCCGCAATATCATTTTCTATTAAGAACTCAATAAACGAATATACATCGCTTTTTATTCCTTCTACATCGTCATATTCATATCTGCTCGACAATTTGCTGCAAACATCATCTATGTGCAAATCCTTTCCAATCGCATTCATAATTGTAGCTCCAATTTCGTTTGCTTCAAAGCAAGAGTTTTTTGCTATTATATAGTATGTTTCGTCGAGCTTACGTAGCTGTGCGTCATTTTTGCGGCTTAGTTGATTCATGTTGTCAATCATAATGCCAGTCCTTTCATCAATACATCTTCCATTGCTTTTTTAACAGTAGCCATGTTGGACTCAACAACAGCGTAGCATTCCTTTTCGCTTTCAGTTCCTAAGCGGAACAACTGCAAATACTCATCCCACAAGTAAGAATACCGGCTTTTTTCGTTACACAGATTTTTGAACTTGAGCGGTATCCACTTTGTTCTATCAACAAAAATATCTTCACTAACCAAAATGAAGTTCATCATTTTAAGGTATGCTTCTCTCATGCAATATAATGCCACATCAATCTGCCCCACCTCCAGATTACCTTTCACATCTGGTATCAAATTTTCAATAGATGCCGTCAGTTCTGCATCTTTTATTTTGAGAAATTTTCTAAAACTCATTCCACTTTTCAAAGACGAGTAGGTCTCATGGTTGTATATACAAATTGAGTAGTATAATCTATTTAGAAAAGTATTGATTAGAAACAGGTCATTCTCCACACCTTTGACATTTTCAAAAACGTTTGCTATCCTCACGTCGGCACTTATCTTATGTCTGTTCAATACGTTTTTTAAACTATATACAAATTCGGAACTATATACTTCAATATCTGCACCATTAAGTAAGCTATCTACAAAGTATGTTTTACGAGTTGCGGAGCTATATACGGCCTCTGTTTTATCAAATTCGCTTTTCTCACGGATAATGAACACATCAATATCAGAATAACAATTGCCCATACCTTCAGAATACACGCTGATAGTACCCTCTATTAGAGAGCCGCCTAAATAAACAATATCATTAGGGAATGGCTTTAACTCATTCAGAATGTCATCAAAGTTAATACTGTACTTATCGCTCATTATTATTTTACTGTTAATATCAACTATCATAATAGAAAGTCCGCTTTCATATTTTTATATTAAATCGCTCAGAAATAACTGAGTTCTGCAATCATAGAGAAAGTTCATCAAATCTGTCTTTTTTAGAAAGGAGTTTGTCATACCAGGCAGTCCGTATATAATGTCGAACATAGACGCGCACCATCCTATCAAGTGTTGGGTAGTTTAGCAGTAAATGCAGAACTATAGACGGAATGATTGAGCCTGACAAAACAAACAACACAGAACTGATTAGCCCAAATATCAATTGATTGACAATGTCGCTTCGCGAAAATCTATCCCCCCAAGGAACAATGTAGTGGCTAAGCATAAAATAAATAGTACTAATTGGAATTGTAATCCACAAAGGGAGAGGGATGGACAGTATAAATGCTCTAAAAAACAACTCTTCGCTGATTGTAGATCCAATTGCATTGTAAATCCTCAATGCAATCACATATCTGCTTTCCTTTTGCGTATTTGCTATGACCGCAGAAGATAGCATAAGCCTAATACTCTTATAGTTTATCAGGAACCATACACAAAACACTACGATTGCGACTGTAGAGAATAGTAATATCGAAACATTTAGTTTTAAGCTAATCTCCCCAAATATAATCGGCAGCAATGCAAAAGGTAAAAAATACAACGTCATACGAACAAAATATGTTAACTTATTGTTGTAAGGTAGGTGACGCACATTCCCTACGATTAAGTTAATACTAATCCACGAGAGTAACAGTAAAAACTGTAATTTTCCAGGGTTTAACAGACCCAATATTGCTAAAAGCAGTATTGATAAGCATCTGACATTCTCGCGGGTTGATAAAGTATTATTCATTACATAGCAGTTTGATGATAACTTTGTAGCCATCTTGTTCAGCTTTCCGTATAGCTTGACGGCGGGTAACGTAAATGCCAACAGTCTTAGTATCTTCATTGTGATTTTCAGGCAATCCCTCATATACATGAAATCTGTGATAGCCGTACTTTGTAGTTTGTCTTCTAACATAGGCGGTCATTTTCCATCACCCCCATTTGCTACGAGTTGCGCTTGCTTGGTTTGTGTTTGTTAGGGTGATTAGTGGTAGGATTATTGCTAAGAAGATTAGCGTTTTTAGTGTTTTTTTCATTTTTCGGGTTCTCCCTTCGTTGTTTTATTGGATTTTATGGGTGGTAAAATGAGACTTTTATGTTTTGGGGATTTCAAGTAGGTTATGGGTGTCAATTGTTTAGAGCTTAGGTGTTTTTTTGTTTTACGTGATTTTTAATCGCAGTGGTAGTAGCTAAGGTTAAGGCAAATTGTGGCGGCGTGGTGGTTGGTTGCCTTGCTTTTGCCTTAACCTGTTTCCATTATACTGAGGTGTGTTGTCAAGGTCGGTAGTATTTTACCTGTTGCTGTGGTGACTGGGAGGTTATGCGTGGCGGGTCGGTAAAATCTCCACACTTCCCTTGACAAGTTTGGTGCGGGGGTGACTTGGTGAGTTTTTGAGCTTTTTTTTTGGGGGGTGTGTTTAGTTTTTTCTCGCTGTGATTTTTGCGTTTTTTAGGAGTTCATCGAATATTTTGTCCATTAGCTCCATTATTTTGCGTATGTGTGCGTAATCGCCATTTTGTTCTGTATTTTGGGGTTCTGCGTAATCTTCTGTTATGTTCCAGCCATCATCATCGGAGTCGTTTTCTTCGTCAGTTTCATAGTCAAAATCTTCATAGTCATCGTTGAATATTGGGCTATTGAACTCAGCGCAGTAATATGGATTATCTTGGGGGCGGTCGTATATTATGAATTCTACTGGTAGGAACTGCCCGTTAATGCCTCTTTTTTGGTGGCGGTTTAGGTAGCCTAGGGATTCGAGTTCGCTTGTTGCGGAGCGTATTGATTGGATTTCGTCTTTTGTTAGGTGCGTTAGGGATTTTAGATTGAAGTCTAGGGTTTCGGGGATTGCTCTTAGTTGGGTTAGTAGTCCTTTTGCTCTGAGTGTTAGTTCGTTGTCTATTAGGTAGTATTTTTCTGCTGTTGGGTGTTCGTTTTTTTCTAGTTTGATTTTTGACATTTTGGTATTCCTTTCGTTTTTGGGCGTGAAAAAAAGCCAGAGGTTTTTTAGACTTCTGGCTTTTTTGGGGGTGATTTTTTTTTTGGTTTTTGAGGGTTAGTTTGGAAAAAACTACCTTCGGGGTGAAAATGCAAATACCGCGCCTTTTGGTGCGGTATCTGATAACTTATGTGAAACACTGGTGTTGCAACCGTTTGTGTTGTTTTTGTGTCATATGACAACCTTGTTGTTTAAAGGTTGTCATATGTTCTCGTCTGGCGGAGACGAAGGGATTTGAACCCTTGCACGCTTTAACACGCCTACTCCCTTAGCAGGGGAGCCCCTTATAGCCACTTGGGTACGTCTCCATAAGCTGTACATCGTTTTGAATTAACCAATGCAATATTAACACTTTCTTTCTTTGCTGTCAACAACTGCTCAAAGCAAAGTTTCATCATACACAGCACGCGAACCGCCAACGAAGGGGGGACGGGTTCGTGCTGCAACCAGCGGGGCTTTACCTATAATTTTTGTGCTTAGCCGAACCGGAACTGCCACTCGCTTTAGGTGCATACCTATTAGCGTGTTGCCGATATCGAGTCCTGCATCGGCATGGAAAGTCTCCAGTGCAACGGGGCGTGACAGACCGCTGAAAGCCGCAGCCGCAAAAGCGCCACCCGCTTCGGGTGTGGGAACGACGTTTACAACTTGAAAACTTGCTGCAACTTCATGCGAAACAATCACTGCTCTATTGAGGTGCTCACAACACCCTACAGCTAAAAATACGCCATGCGCAGAAAAAACGCTGTGTAGCGCATCAAACACAACCGCACCAACTTCTATGCTTGAGTGGGTGCCTATGTTTTCGCCCAGAATTTCACTCGTCGAACAACCGACAACAACAGCTTGTCCCGATTTCAGCTTAGCGGTATGGATAAGCTCTGCCGCGGCATCCTTTGCTGAATTTATTATGTCATTCAAATCACTCATATTCGTATCGGTCACCCCCGAAACTATCGGTCAAGGGAGATGTTGTCTATCCCGTTTTGTTCAAATTCTGCGATGTATTCGTCAATGCGATTTGTAAGTTCACTGAAATTCTCAGGACTTATCGGCTCAAAATCCATGTCACGGCGAGCCAGTTCTTCAGCTAAAATCTCAAAGAACATTGAGTCTTCATAATCAGCAATAGCCTCATGTATACCACCGTGTTCAAAAGCAGAAGACGGGCGCGCCACACCCTCCGGATATTGAACCAGAGAATGCATATCATGTGAAGAGCAATATGAAAACAGGCGGCTCTCTACATTGTCGTAGTCGGCAAAACGATCTAAGCCTCGCATTGAATTAAGTACCCAGTTTCCAACATATACCATGTCCAGAAGTCGCCGAAATTCGAGCTCAGACAATTCAATTTTCATGTAATACACACATCCTCTCGTAAGGATTTGGAGTAAAAGTTTAGGTTAGTGTTAAATTGCAAAAGTCGCTGTGAATAGATTGTGGTATATTTTTGCGGCTGACTAGGAGAAAAATCGCAGGAATGCACTCGCCTTTCAAGGTTTTTCGACAACGGCAGACGTAAAAAGATGCCGCAAGATAATCGCAGAGATTTTTGCAATTTGACACTAGTATAACATGAAAATATTAAAAATTCCAGTGAAAAATTATTCGCTAATTAAAATAATAACATTCTATTGACAGCTTTGTTATACTATAATAAAATCACAATAGATTTAAGTTCGCAGATTTTCAGATTAAATGGGACTTGGGTGTTAGTTTTGCAAAAAATGAGTAAATGCATAAACAAAATATTATCACACCTGTCAGCGACCTTAGCAGTATTGTTGCTACTGTCGATTCTGCTTTCATTTCTCACTCCGCACGCAGTTGCCGAAGACGTCTCGCCGACTACTGCACCTATCGCCATACTTATGTGCTATGATTCGGGAGAGATATTGTATGAGAGGAACATGGAGCAACGATGGATACCGGCAAGCATGACAAAAATCATGACAGCTTTTATTGTCTATCAGGAGATAGAAGCAGGTAATTTAACTTTGGACACCGAAATAATTGTAGGCGAAGAGGCCGCAAGATTCTCAGCCGCCGGGCGGGCTCACGGAGTAAATATTCGGATGCGTGAGGGTCAAGCTATAACAGTTGAAACACTGCTCGCTCTCGCACTGATTCCGTCTGACAATACATCGTGTGTTGTATTTGCCGAGCACATATCGGGAAGTGAGGAAGCCTTTATAGAGCGTATGAATGAAACTGCCGCACGGCTCGGTATGTATGGATATTTTGCCAGTTCACATGGTGCGAGTATTCACCATACAAATGCATATTCAATAGCAATTCTCATACGCGAGTTTATTTCCCGGTTTCCTGACGTGCTCCGTATTACTGCCATGCAGACAGTGAGTTATGGCGGCAGGACATACAACAATACAAATCATCTTCTCAGAGGAACTGTATTTGAAGGCGCAGACGGTTTTAAAACCGGGTCGCTTCGCCAAGCGCGATGGAATCATTCAACCACTGCCGAGCGCGATGGAAAACGACTGATTGCAGTTGTTATGAATACTCCAAGCAATTCAGCACGCCAGCAGCAGAGCAGATTGCTCTTAAATTATGGGTTTGAGGTACTGGAGCAGAGAGAAGCCATACGTAATACGATGAACGTACTCATACACAGCCGCCGTGTGCAGGTGGACACCAGACCTGCAATTTTGCATGGGAGAGCCATGTTGCCGCTTAATTCCATTGCTGCGCATATTGGTTATTCGACAGAGTGGCATAAGGAACATGGTGTAATAATTATGAAAACGGACAGCAGCGAAGTAACACTGTTTGCCGACAGGGATATTGCCATCGTTCACGGTACGGCTCTCGAAATGGATGCACCTGCGCAAGTATTCAGAGGCGAAGTCTTTATCTCCTTGGAACTTGTCGAAATTCTAACAAACACAACCGCTGTCTGGAATGTAGAATCCGGAATGATTCATTTTAGGCGACGGTAGGAGGAAGCATGGTTTTTTCTAGTTTAACATTTCTTGTGTTCTTTCTCCCGATTTTTTTGTTTGTCTATTTTGCCGTACCCGAAACAAACATAAGAATACGAAACCTTGTACTGCTGATTTTCTCATTGTTTTTCTATTCGGCAGGTGAGCCAATCTGGTTTGTGCTTATATTATTTTCCGCATCCATGGACTGTATCATAGGGCTGTTCATGGAGAGATGTCGCGGAACGCCTCTTGCCAAGGTTTTGCTCGTGATATCGCTTTGCAGCAGCCTGGGACTTTTGGTTCTTTTCAAGTATACTGAATTTTTATTGGGGCTTGTGGGGATTTCTGTCGCATTTGCGCCGGTGTTACCAATCGGAATTTCGTTTTACACCTTTCAAACAATGTCCTACTCCATTGATTTATACAGAGGTAAAATAAAAGCGCAGCGAAATCCGGTTGCCTTTCTCACTTTTGTCGCAATGTTCCCTCAACTTGTGGCAGGTCCCATTATCATATACTCGGATATTGAAGACAGGCTCACAAACAGAAAAACCACGCGAAAAATGATAAGTGACGGCATTACACGCTTTGCAATGGGTCTTGGGAAAAAGGTTATATTTGCCAATCATGCGGGAGCGGTAGCTTATGAGCTTCTCGGTGCTCCGTATCTATCTACATTGGGCGTTTGGTTAGGTGCCCTGATGTTTGGGTTTCAGATATATTTTGACTTCTCAGGTTATTCCGATATGGCTATAGGGCTTGCAAAAGTCTTGGGATTTGAGTTTAAAGAAAACTTCAATTATCCGTACATAGCAAAATCAGTCACTGATTTTTGGCGCAGGTGGCATATTTCGCTGGGAAGATTTTTTCGGGATTATCTGTACATCCCGCTCGGCGGCAATAGAAAACGTGCTGTTTTCAACATAATGTTAGTCTGGATGGCAACAGGATTTTGGCATGGTGCTTCGCTTAATTTCATCATATGGGGGCTATATTTCGGCGTTGCCCTGCTGATAGAGAAGTACCTGCTGCGTAATATCATGGAGAAATGGCCTGCCTTTATCCGCCATGCTTATTTACTCCTCATAGTCTTATTTGGGTGGCTGGTGTTTTATTTTGTAGACCTGTCGCAGCTCACCGTGGCATCGGAAAGATTCTTCGGTTTAGGCGGAAATCTTTGGGACTATCGCGCGGTTGACTTATTGCTTGGCAATATTTGGATATTACCTATACTCGCTATATTTTCAACGGAAAAACCTATACAAATATGGCAGCAGCTCAGGATTCGTTTTCCGGCTTCGGAAGCGGCTCTCAATATGACAATATTGGGCGCAAGCTTCATAATGCTGATAGGACAGACATTTACACCATTTATTTACTTTAGATTTTAGAAAGGCACAAGGATACGTGTTATGGGTGATAATATAAGGCTCAATATAGTTTTATCGTCAGCGGCTCTTATTATATTGTTCTTTTTTGTTTTTATCTTGCCTTCGGATGAAAATGCTTCCGAGTTTGAAAACAGAAATATGGAGCAATTTCCCGTCCTCACCTTTGAAAGCTATCTGAGCGGTGAATTTTTCAAACGCTTTGAGTCTTATCTTTTGGATAACACAGCCATGCGCACATCATGGTTGACACTCGGCCATATAGCAGAAATGTCATATGGGCTACGACTCCCGGGAGGCGGCGCAATGGTTGATTTCGGTGGTGCAGACTTGGGTATAGGGCTTGTTCCCGATGAGCCGGATGATGTTATTCCTTTTTCGGCTTTTTCGCCCGGACTTTCGGAGGTGCAAGTTATTACAACAGGGGCAGTTTCCGAGCCTTTCAGTGTCGATGTAAATTTTCATGAGGATGCGGTATTCTATCTGCGATACACCGAAAATCGTGAACTTGCGGCACGCTATGCTGAAGTGTTAAACTCATACAGAGCGGCAGTTGCTGATGATGTGCGGATGTTCTCCCTTATATCTCCTGTCAAGGTGGAGTTTATGGGCGAGAGATACAGAGCAGTAAATTCCTCGCAGCTTGGCACAATCAACTTTATAGGTGAGCTGCTTGATGAGAGCATAGTACAAGTTGATGCACATGGTTTTTTGGAGGCACATTTCGAGGAATATATCTTCTTTCGCCTTGACCATCACTGGACGGCACTTGGAGCATACTACGCATATTTAGCATTTGCAGAGGCAGCGGGGATTGACCCAATCACCATCGAAAACTATACAGAACACGCCATCGAAGGTTTTATCGGCTCGCTTGCTGTGGGGACACGCAACCGCACCGTTCTCGAAAATCCCGACACAATATATTTTTATACACTTGATGACGGAACCGAGTTTTCGATAGATATGTTTGTTATACCTACAGAGTTTTCTGCACTGAGCTATAGAGTCTTTTTAGGCGGCGACAGAGCCATTTATTCGTTCACGACATCGAACTTAAACGGGCGTACACTTGTGGTCGTAAAAGATTCTTTTGCAAATGCACTAATTCCCTGGATTGCGCCTCATTATGAAATGATTGTTGTCATTGACCCGCGACAATTTTTCGGAAGTGTCACACAAATCTTGGAATATTTAGAAAATGTTGACCTTTTATTTGTAAATTATATTCCTGCAACTACGATGCCTGACTTGATTGAGCAACTATATAATGCAAGATAGTAAATATTTAATTCGCTTCGAGGTGATTTTACATGAATAATAAACGACAAAGAGCGGGTGTGCGAAAAAAAGCAGAAAAGGCGATTAGAGCACAGCAAATTGAAAAATCGCAGCAAACTGAGCAATCAGCGCAGGTTGAGGAATCGTTGCAAGCTGTAGAGCATTTGCATGACGAAGATTTGCCGCAAGCTGAGGAATCTCAGTTGATTTATGAGTATCAGATAGCTGTAGAGGGTTGGCAGCTTGATGAGCTTGCGCAGGATGAGGAGTCACAAGACGAGGAATCTCCGCAGGACGAGGACTCGCAGGACAAGGGGGCTCCGCAGGAAGAGATGCCGCCGGAGACTGATGAAACGTTGCAAACTGAAAAATCGCCGGAGACAGAGCAGTCGCCATCGGTTGATGAGCCGAAGATGGAAGGATTTGAAAAAATGCCGTGGGGTAGTGTTGCCGCACTTGCTGTTTTGTGCGTAGCATCTTTAGTCACAGGGATAGTTTATTGGTACAACAACTACTATAGACCATCAGACTATGAAGAAGGTGGCTCAACCGCCGAAACCGGCACAATTTTGCCATCCGGAAATATTTTTGGTTTTCATGATGTCGCAGATAGCAGATTTTTCCATGAAACAGATGCTCCCTCCATACAAAATAGTGAATCTAGTACGCCTGAACTTCGCGGCGTAATTGACCCGTTCCCTGAGTTTGTCGAATTATGGGAGATATATGGCAATGACGACATCGTAGGCATTCTGCACCTTGCAGGTCATGAAGAGATGATATTGCAGGCTGACAGCAACTCATTTTATTTAACCCACGATATAAACCGCGAACACTCGGCTACAGGGCAGGCGTTTCTCGACTATAGTGTGGACTTAATAATGGGACTGGAGCACAACATGGTTGTGTACATCCCATATGGCGTTTCTATTCGTGAAGCTTTGAGGGAGTATAGTAGTTACGACTTTTTTCTCAGGCATCCGCACTTATCTTTCTCAACCCTATTCGGCGATTTTGAGTGGGAGATCTTTTCGTTTTATGTCTCCCCACCGACATTACCGTTTCTGACGGTAAATCATCCGGACAACTATACCTGGGGCGAAGCTGTTATGCATTTTACGCTTGCATCAATGTATAACACGCGACTTGATGTTACCGAGTACGACCAAATCATTACTATAGTTTCACCCACTGATATTGACTCTGAAATGTATTATGTTTTACAAGCAAGGATGTTACGTCAAATCACATCTTAGCTGTGATTTTGCAGATGATACTATACAAAGTCTTAAATTTATCATCATGTCCGCATCAAGATTCTTCGCTGCACTCAGGGCGGCATGATTTCAGGAAAGGAGGTTGCATATTCCATGAATGGTTTTTTGAAAGCAGCAATAAAAGTACTGCTGGTAGTGGCTCTTATATTGGCAGGTGCATACGTTTATTTCAGATTTTATGCAACTCCTGAAGCTCCTGAAGCACCAATAATAGCCGAGCGCACACCGCCACCTGCTGCGCCGCCGGAGGAAACCCATGGGCCTGAAATTGAGCTCATTTGGTACGGCGGCATATTTGAACTTCCGATAAACGGAGCAACCGGCTTTGCATCTCGTGACACAAGAGTATATCTTGCCCCCGATGCGAGTTCAGAAGTTATATATAACTTAGCTGCCGGACAAGGATTTACAATCCTGGACGAAGATGGGGATTGGTGGAAAATACAAATAGGCAATGAAGAGGGGTTTGTGTTACACTCCTCAGCTTTCATAAATCTTCCTGATGTCTTGCCGTCGATCCGATATGATATAACTAATGCATATTCCTCCTTAAAACGCTCGAGTTTGATAGACATCCCCAATGTATCGGGATATGCACTCTATGAAGCATGGGCTTTTAATCCGCGTTTGGATAGATATGAGTTCATAGTACCTGCACTTTATTCCACGGCTAAGCTGCTTGCCGTAGTGCAGCGTTCAGCCCTACTGAGCAATAACACTGTGATTTTGTTTGAGGCTTTTCGGCCACACGCAACACAACGCCTTGTAGTGGAAAACTTGAGCGCATTAATGGCTGAAAACCCCGCTGTAGATCGGGGCATTAACACTCCGCCGTGGAGTATCAGTTGGTTTATATCAACCGGAATCTCAAATCATCAAAGGGGTGCTGCCGTTGACGTGAGTTTTGCTTTTGTGCTGGAACGTGAGACGAGAGTGGCAGGTAGATTTGCATACATTTATATTACTAACTATGAGCAGCGGATAATGCCGACTGAGATGCACGAACTCAGTGCACTCGCAGCATCGCTCGAAGAGCCGGTAGCGGGACATGCGTGGCGAGATGTTTTTACGGCACGCTCAATGACCCAAGGTTCTCGTCTTTTACGTACTTATTTTACTGAAGCGGGCTTTACTCCTGTGGCATCCGAATGGTGGCATTTTGACGATAGGGAAGGTTCTGCAATTGCTCGGAGTTACGGTTTGCAAGGCGATTTTTTCATAGATTCGATTTATAGTTTTGAGCCGTGGTTGAATCAGATTGAATATTGACATATAGGATGTTCGTTTGAATGAAAGTGCTTTTTATTTTTACTATGATAATGTTTACCGTTGTTTTGCTTGGTATGACTGCGGCTTTTATTTATTGGTGGGGAGGTCAAGAAAGGGTCAACGTTGACAGGGACGAGCCGCACTCTGATTCTGATATGCAGTTTGCGCCGCCCGATTTTGTAATTGTAGGAGATGAAGAGCTCGGCGCGGACGATCAGCAAGGTTATGAACCTACAGAGCCTGAGCCTACACCTGAGCCGGAACCGGAACATACACCTCCGCCGGCTTACGTTATTGATTATTTTGCGACAGGCGGTTTGTTAGAACTACCTGTGATAGGTGCGAGCGGATATGCGGCTGTTTCCGTTGTAATTAGGGCGAATCCTCAAGCAAATGCCGAGAACCTTCTCACGCTGAGTCCGGGAGAAGGCTTTACCATTTTGGGTGAGGATGGAGCGTGGTGGCATATTGAGGCCGGTGATGTCAGAGGATGGGTGCCTCACCGATACTGCTTAATAAATCTGCCTGATGTTATTCCATCTATTGTTTATGATATAACTAATGCCTACGCTTCGCTCAAGCGTTCAAGCGGCTATGATATTCCCAATATTTCAGGGCAAATCCTTTACGAGGCTTATGGCTTTAACCCCCGTTTCGGCAGATATGAATTTATTGTTCCGGTCATGTATTCCACAGCTATCAAGCTGGCGGCTGCACAGCGGGCTGCGCTCGAAGACGGGCGCACCATAATCGTTTATGAGGCTTTTCGCCCCCGCATGACTCAGATAAGTGCTGCAACCGGTATGCAGACTTTGATGAACGAAAATGCGGCAGTTGCAGCGCATGTTAACACTCCGCCATGGAGTCTGGGGTGGTTCATTGCCACATCTTTGTCAAACCATCAGAGGGGTGCTGCTGTGGATGTCAGTCTGAGTCGTGTCGTTTCTTATCAGCGTAGGAGTACCGGTGATTTTTCATACTTACTCATAACGGAGCACGAACGATATGAAATGCCTACGGCTATGCACGAGCTCAGCCCTGATGCTGCCATTTTTAGAAATCCTGTTTCCACAACGTCGCCTACTGCATGGATTGGAGTGCCACTGTTACCATCCGTAACAGAGGGAGTAGTGCTAATGCAGGGGTACCTTTCCGATGCCGGATTTACGCCGATATCCTCCGAGTGGTGGCATTTCAATGATTTGGAGGGTATTGCTGTTGCTCGCAGCATAGGGAGCCGCGGGGAGTTTTATGTTTCTACGGTTTTCAGTGTTGCTCCGACTTTGCAATAAGAAGCCCACAGAGGAAGGCTGTGCAGAGGAAGGGTGTTAAAAATCTAAAAATTCGTGCGGGTAGAGACTACTGAAACTGCATCAGAAAAAAACTATCTGGTGGCATTATCTGAGCTACACCGCAAAGAGTCGCTTACGAATTTCTTAGATTTTTAACGCCCTTCCTCTGCTTATGGCTGGCAGCGGGGGAAGGTTTCGAACCCTCTCAGATGGAGTCAGAGTCCATAGTGCTACCGTTACACCACCCCGCTGTATGAGAAGTTTTGTATCCATAAAAAATTGATATTCACCGCATATGTACCCCATTATATCACCCGATGGGCAATCAATCAAGATTTTAGAAAAAAGATATTGCTGAGTGACTGTTTATGATGTATACTCTCCTTGTGATGATGATAGTATCATCACAGAATATAATTTGAGGGGAGATTTAAAAATGGAAAAGGGCAGCACGTTATTGAAAGTGGTAAGTATACTCATGATTATTTTCGGAGGTCTTGGATTACTTCTCAGCTTACTGGGCTTATTGGGGGCGGGGTTTCTTGCCGCTATGCCGGATGAGATTGCAGGAGTAGGTGTTGGTGAAGAACTTGCTCAACTTGCGGTGGTTTCATCTGTTATCATTTTCATAGGTTCAGCAGTCCAATTGGTAGCAGGCATAGTTGGTGTTAAAAATCATAACAAATCTGAAAATGCCAAGGTTTGCATGATAATTGCGTGTGTGGTAATTGCTGTTCAGCTTCTTGGAAATATTTTTGATATTTCGACAAGCGGTTTCACAGGCGCAACAGGGCTTAATGTTGTGATTGGTCTTGTTATACCGGTGCTTTACCTAATAGGCGCACTTCAACTTAAAAAACTGGGTGAACAAAGCCAATATCCTATGCAGTAAATCAAAAAAAAGCAAAACAGGCAGCCTGAGAAAAGTTACCGGCACATTTGATTTTTGTTAGAAAAGTTGGGACAGCATATGGCAGAAACACGCAACAAACCGGAGAACCGGCGGGAGGAAAACGGTGTTGTTTATTACCAGCGTTCGTCCATCACGCACGAGGGTCTAACCTATCAGCGTCTCGCGGTGCAGACACATTTTGTTGAGCGTGGCGAATCGTATGTTAAGCTCGTAGAGCGTTACATCGCACCGATTAAACGCAGCGGCGATATGCTGTCGCTTTCTGAGAAGGTTATCTCCATGTGCCAAAACAACGTCGTAGAGCGCAAAGATTTAACACCGGGCTTTTGGGCGAAAATCCTTTGCAGAGCAGCATCAAGCAGCCAACACGGGCAAGGTGTCAATGAAGCGCATACGATGCAACTTGCCATCAATTTGGCAGGTTTACCGCGCATTTTGTTAGCGGCGTTTTGCTCTGCGGTAGGTAAACTGTTCGGCAAACGCGGTATTTTCTATAAAATCGCAGGGCACGGCATTGATGGTATTGACGGGCTTTACAAGGATTCTGTCTTTGAAGTATATCACGACATGGCGCTGCTCAACCCACGCGAACCAAACAAGGTATGCGCCGAGGTTGAGCAAGCGCTTAACATTCCTGTAATGTTGGTTGATGCCAACGATTTTTCAGTCACGATATTTGGCAAATCTCCATCAATGGTACTGCTGGATACTGACTTGCAAGCAATAATAAAGGATAATCCCGCAGGTCAGAGCGGCGAGCTTACGCCATTCATTCTCATCCGACCCGCCGAGAGGCTGTGATACAGCTCCTCATAAAATCAATGGTTCTTTTACGTACATTTCGTTAGTGCCAAGCCCGGTTTTAAAGACATCTACCAGTGAGAGCACAAGCTCATATTCCGCCCATAAATCGTCATATGTCGCAACCAGTGCTGAGGTCACTTCATCAATTCCCGCTACCAATTCTTCATAACACTGTGCCGATAGGTCGGTCAAAGTCGGGTCTATATATCCGCCGGACTTCATGTCAGCCATTATTGAAATGACCTTCTCCTTTGGCAATTGCTCCTTGTATGACCTTTTGCTGCACAAGGCGCAAAATATGTCTGCAACTGCTAAAAGCCTGTCGGAGACGGTTAGTTCATCGCCCCTAAGACCGGAACCATACCCGCTCCCATCCAGTTTTTCGTGGTGATTTGTCGCAATACGGAGCACAGACTTGCTCACATTTTGGTCTAATATTTTCCGTGTGATGTCAATATGCAACTTCATTACTTCAAATTCTTCGGGAGACAGTCGCTCTTTGCTCTCCAGAATCTTTAAGGGAATTCCCACCTTCCCCAAGTCGTGCATGAGTGCGCCGCTCTGCAAATCTTCGATTTCTTCATCGGTTAACCCTGCTTTTCTTCCAAGTACTTCACAGACCTTAATCAGTATAAAAGTGTGGTTCATCGTCTGAGGGCTTCTAAATTCGATGGATAATATCACCATGTTCATAAAAGCGTTCACTTCATCGTCTGAAAATTCACTGCCATATAATATGTCAGTGAACTCCGAGGGATAATCAAACTTCAAGTCATCAAGCACTACGCAACCATCACCTTTGAAAAATAGGTCTATTACATCTGAGTCAAACAAAATATCACGAAATTCATCAAAGTATCCGATAAATTCGTCCCACTCTTCAATTTTAGACAGAGCCAGTACATCAATCCTGTCTGCAACAAAAATTATCTGAGCCAATTCACGATAATCGGGATGGAGATACTCAAGTTCTTTCGGAGAAGCATGATGGAACAGCAGAATCGGAGCTAGGTGCGTGAGCGGTGAGAAGTGCTTTACAAACAGGTATCCATAGGTTGAATGTTCCCACACCGCTCCTGTCTCAAAAGCAACCATGTTATGAACTTCCTCTGTTTTGTAAGCTCCAATGTCGTGGATTAGGGATAGCAGACAAATGTCTCTTATCTGCTTTTTTGTGTATTTGTTCTGTTTTTTTAACATCTTGTAGACAAAATAAGAAACCCGTTTACCGTGATCTATAAGCCTCCCGTCCATGTGATTTAGCGTGTTTTCGATAATGTTTACGATGTACGACGAATTTAGTAATTTCATCCGACTATGTTCCCTTCTTTGATTGACGTCTTCCATATACCTTTGCTGCGATAAATAGAAACAGTCCCAGCAAAATTAAACCTATCGGCACAAGTACATTGCGCGGTAGCCCTGTTTGCGGCGACTCAATTCTTTGTTCAAACATCCATCCAAAATCCGGACCTTCAGGAAGGTCGGGGCGGGCGGGTGGCGGTACGTAAGGGCCGTAGACCGGACCGTCGGGACCTATCATAGGCTCATCCGGCGGGCATGGGTTGTCGGGGTTTGTCACGATGGAAAATCGAGCTTCGGGATTAAACTGCACCGCAAGAGCTCCCGTATCACCGGAGAGTATGTTTGAGGGTATGATGATATCGAAAGGACCCTCAAACCACCTAAACGCTGTGCCTCTGAATGTGAGAGTAATCGTATTTGAGCCGGCTGTTGCGTTTGCCATGACGATAATTCCGTTTGGTAAATTTACAAACCACTGCGAGGCAAACTCATTCACAAGATTATGGTCAACAGTAATCCCAAAGAGCGTTATGTCTACAGAAAAAGTATCACCAAGCGGTACCCACGCCATTCCGCTCACGACCCTGTTGCCGATAGTGGCAGCAGGTCGGGTACTTATTCTTACGAGCCTATCTAAAAGGGCATTAGTGTACTCTATACCATCATAAGGCCACCAGCTACCCCTATCAAAATCTCGCGGAAATGCAATATTCGATGATGTCCAGTAAGCATATGTGCCGGGAATAATGTCAAAACCAAGGCCCACTCTGAATGCGTTGTTGTGCCCTATAGCAGTAACAGTGCTTCCGCGAATATTGATTTCATTTGATTTCATAATACCATAACTATTACCGCCAATAATTGCTGCGCTGCCAATCGATATGAGTTCACCTCCATAAATAGTCACGTTTCCACGCAAGTCTGTAAAGGGAGGAGGAAGAAAGGAAACGCACATTATGCCCGCACTGATGTTGTCTGCCTCTCCGCCGAGAGCTCTGAGGGTACCGCTTCTGAGAATTAATTCCGTCCCGTAAAGCATAACTCCACCGCTTATGCCTCCATTTATGTTCATAGAGCCGCCCTCTGCTATAAGTTCACCGCTACCTTCAATGGTGACACTTGTCACTGTTGGTTCTACAAAAATTCCGGCAATTTGCGCCACGTCTCCCGCACCGATGACGAATGCAGACCTAAAGGTGTTTGTGCTCCCCTCCGCAAGATATATGGTCAAATGGTGACCTAATGCAAGACCGCTTCCATCCAAAATATAAAGCGCAACTTGCATTCCACGAAGAAGATTTTGTTCGGCTGTATCAGCCATCTCCGAATACCAGTTGAATCCATCCAGAGTGAGTGTGCGCGTTACCGGATCCCATTCATAATTATCCCTTTGAAACAGGTATGGATGTGCTCTATTAGTAGCATTCAAGGTAAAGCTTCCATCCCAGTTTATGAAGAATTCTCCTGTAGAAACATCAAAAATCAAGCCATTATTTGAATAGACGGTTACATCTGGAATGTTTAGATGACCGCTATTGTTACTGCGATAGTAGTCTATGCCGCCACCCGTCCAGCGCACCTCGCCACCTCTGGCATCTGCCGGCAAAATGAAAAGTCCGTCATTGGTAGCCTCTACATAACGAAGCCTGCTAGGTGTCTCCCACCCAACTAAGATTCCGTTACCGGTTGGACCCGCAAACGCAGCATTTCTCACAACATCACCAACCGCCGAGCCATAGGCGAATACAAAACCGCCGTTCATGGCAAATGTTCCGTTCACTGCATAAACAGCGAAACGGCTCATGGCATAGACCTGGCCGCCTGTTACATTCACTGCGCCTGTTCCTGCTAAGTTTATTGCATAGCCGCGTGCTGCCGCCACTTGTCCGCCGCTGATATTGATTGTGATTGTACCCACAGAACCCATCGTGTGTATAGTGTTTCCGTCCCCGCGAGAACCGACAATCCCACCGCTCACATTGACACTGGTGTTGCTTGCCGATGTTGTCATATTAATTGCCCTGCCGTTTTCCGACCATACCTCACCACCGCTTATGTTGATTACTGTATTTTCGCCTGTGACATGTATAGCTGCATTTCCGGCAGCACCCGATGACGTGTTTGACACCGTGCCTCCGTTAATTGTAACTGTGCTGTTAAGTCCGGTAGTCTGTATGGCGACACTGCCCACAGCCCGAACTATACCTCCGTTTACAATGACCCCTGCATTTGCAACTTGTGCAATAAGACCCGCAGTCGTTGCCGTTGAGATTGCCACACCGTTGCCGATAGCTTCCACAGTGCCGCCGTTGACAGTGGCTGTGGAGTTCAGCCCTACGAGATTTATTGCGCGGCCGTTTGTGACAAAAACCTGTGCCGGATATTCGACCCTCACGTTGCCGTATGTCTGAATAGCATATCCGCTGCCATCGAGTGATATTGAGGCTACACTGCCTCCCAGAATGCGTATGTTCTCAAGTGGGTTCATCGGGTTTGCGGGAGGACCTGTGCTTCCGGTCATGTTTATAGCCGGACGAAGGTTATTTGCTGCGTTGTTGAAAACTGACCCTATATCGCTGACGGTGACAATGGCACTCGGGCCTTCCGCTAAAATCGCATTACCTGTGTTTGCAGCTACGACACCGCCTGTAACGGTGATTTGCGCATTGCCTGTCGAGCCTGCTGCCATGGGTGCAAAAATCGCATTTCCGCTGCCTGTGTTTTCAATCCATGCTTGCCCTGAAACTAAAAAGGTGCCGTTACCCGTTAAACGAATCAATGTCTCTCCCGGTGCTCCAACATAAAAGGCCCGCCACTCAACCGTAACATTGCTCGGTATATTGAGTGTCAAGCCCGCAAATATATTGCTCTGTGTGCCTGTTACTATTACCCTGCCGTCTGCCGGAGCAGCGTTTATCGCATTTTGTATATTGGCTTGATTTTCAGTGACACTTCCCGTAAGAGCAACCGTGAAATTCGCAGACACCTGAAGGGGAGCTGCCCATGACAAAATGGCCACTATCAAAGTGACAGCCAGCACCTTTTTTAAGTTTTTCATATAACACATCCAATCGTTAACTGTTATTTATCAAATAAAATTACTTCCATGCTTCCCAGCTTTGTGTGCGTCAAAAATCTATGATTTGTAAAAGGAATCTCTTCCACTGTCACGCGCCGCGGCGTATCAATATCGCACTCTATTCCGCTTGCTGTTATAATTCCTGAAAATCTGCTGCTGATAATATTTGAAATTTCTTGCAACGATGAGTATATGAGTTCGTTGAGCTCGTCAACTTCCATAGACGTCATAACCTTAAAAGCACCAAGAGCGATTTCCTTAGAATAAATATAACCTATCACCTTCTCAACCTTACCTATTATAGCTACCTCGTAGCAAACATCCGGTGTTATGCGCGTGTTATGCTTCATCTGCCGGGTTATATCTTTTTCGGAAAGACCTGTAACGGTTTTAAAAACATCACATGTTCTGTCTGCAAATTTCTCGATTACTTCATCCCACCGGATTGTATCACTCACAGGTGAAGTGATGCCTGCTGCTATGTTACCTTTGCTGAGTATCTGATCTTCTTCCGCTATATGGTAGATGAGCCACGTTATGAAAAAACCTAAAAATTCCTTAACATCAGAATTGGCAAAATTGGACCCCATCAGCTTTTTTTCGTGGTGAAAAACATTTCCTAGCAACTTTCCATGTAGCTTCATGTGTGCATCGTAGTTAATCCCCATCGAAAACGCATACGCTTCTTCATACCTGAAATGATTCAAGGCATACTCTTTCAGAAATGCTAAAGATTCACGAATATGGTACGTATAGTCCTCCCGGGTGTCAACTTGTTTGAGGGCTTCCATGAGTGTATCTGCGGCTTTAAAAAGTCCTTTATGCTGCTCGTCAATCAGCGCATGCCCAAGTAAGTAACTATCTTTCCATAACATCTCTTCAGTGACCATGCCTTTCCACTAAGCAATAACCCACTCATATAGTGGCTACGTACTAGCCATTATACCACAACTTGTTTATGTTTTCAACCTCCCAATTGCTGACTTTTTGTCTCGCAAACGGCGTAAGGCTTTATAAACCCCCGGAAGAGTGCGTGAAACGGTACGTTTTATGAACACATTAAGCCAATATTTCTTTTGTCTGATAACGCCAATCAGCCCCCGCGGGTGGTTTTTGCCGAGGATTTTTGAGTCAAGCCGAGCAATCTCACGCTCAAGCCGCTCACCGCTATAGCTTTGGTAGAGCTTCCGGTATTTCCTTATGAACATAAGGAAACTGTAGCGGAAATAAATGATATCACTGCGCTTATACCCGGGCATACGAAGCTGAACAAGATCATTTGGGCGAACGCTCGGATCAATGAAACCCGCCTGCTCCGCAATCGCACGAAGCCTGGTGTTTGGGAACGGTTGAAAATAGCTGATTACTATATTGTCCGTGTGCATTTGGGCATTGAGCTTTATCGTTTCAAGCGTGAGCTCGGGTGTCTCATAAGGCAGACCGATTATGTTGTAAGTGTTCACGATAATACCTGCATTTTTGAGCAGATGAGAGACCTTGATTATGTGGTCATTTTTCATAGTGCGCATGAGATACTTTGTCCTGAGCTCTTCATTGCCGCTTTCAATCCCGATGGTCACAAGATAACAGCCTGTCTTGGCAAGTTCCTCCACCATCTCTTCGGTAATAAGCTCAACACGCAAATTGCAGACAAACCTCTTCCCTATCCGCTCTCTGTACAAAGCGGCAAACTCGTAAAACCAATCAGCGTTTGCATTTAAAATGGCATCATTAAAGCTGAAACATTCTATTTTCGGGTCTTTTTCAAGTACACGCTCAAGCAGTTTTATAGAGTTTTCAGGTGAGCGAAACCTTGCATAACCCGACTTGTTCGGGTAAAGATTTCTAAGCTCAGCGTTGGCGCAATAGGTACAAGAATACACGCATCCCCGGCTGACAATCACCTCGGCAGTGTTTTGCTCCACATTACTGCGTAAATTCGTATAATCAAACAACTCCAAATCAGGAAACGGCAACTCGTCTAAATCGGCGATAAAAGGGCGGAGCGGATTTTTATGCACTGTGCCGCCGGAGTCTTTTACCCAGAAACTGTCTGCTGCTGTGTTGATCTTACCATGTTTGGCAAAATAGTTCACGAAATCAAGGCAGACATACTCACCTTCGCCGATACAAACAGCATCTACACCCTCAACATCTATAACTTCCTGCGGCGCAAGAGAAGCGTGGTACATACCCGCCATTACACAAATATCGGGCAGCTCATCATTTAGCCACCCAATCATCTCTTTTGCAAAAGGAAATGCACTCGTTCTGATGCTTATACCTATAATATCGGGACTGTGTTTTCTTATAGTATCAATAAATTCCCGCCTGTCAGGCATATAAGTCTGATGATACAAACTCACATTGTGACCATCTTTTTTGAGCACAGCCGACAGCGAAGCCAAACCTTCACTATAACTACCCAATATATTTCTAACATTTCGGGTCTTTTCAAGAAAATCCGGATAAACAAACAAAACCTCAACAGCCTTAAGCATGATTCACCTCGTTAGTAATTAAAGTAACAAATTACCCGCCATCTGTCTGATTCACTTCTTTTTTTGGAGCATTTCATCTATCTCCCGCATATGCTCGCGCAACTGAGCAACCGTGGGGTATTCACAATTTTCATCGACAGCCGCATCAGCGATAACCGCAGCGGTATACATGGTTAAATCTTTTTTATGGATAAGTTGCTTGAACCTGCTCGCTTTGGCAATCAAAGTCTTTATAGCATCCTCATCTGACTCCGTTTCCTTAACTGCCGCTTCATAGAGTTCCTTGCAGGTGAGAAATGAAATGAGCATGAGCTTTTCTGCCTCTTTCGGGTTTAACTCTTTTAGTCTCAATAGGAGATTCTCTCTTTGCTTCTCCCCGTGCGGAAAAGCCCAGATCTCATATTCGGCAGCTTCCTGTGCTGCTTGTTCCTTGCTCTTGAATTGGAATAACTTAAAATCGCCAAGCGCCATAAAACACCTCTTTATTTTCTTCGGTAGCGGCAAACGGACAAACCGCTCAAAGCCTCTGCCGCACAAATTCTTCTTCTGTTGATTTTTCGGTATAAATCCGCGGCAACCTCGCGCCAAGTCTGCATAAAATCTCATTTGTGATTGTACCCGCACAATCTGCAAGCTCCTCACAGCGAATCTCAATATCGCCGACTTTGCCTATAAAAGTTGCAATATCCCCTGCCTTTACCTCCCCCGCTCCGGTCACATCAAGCATAAGCATATCCATGCAAACACGCCCTATAATCGGCACCTTGCGGCCATTTACAATGCACATACCGTCATGCCCTGTGAGATTGCGCGGAATACCATCGGCATATCCTATGCTGACAGTCGCTAGCATAATAGGTGTCTTGGCTGTATAAATTCTTCCGTAACTCACACTCTCGCCCTTATCTATCTGCCTCACCTGTGCGATGAGCGCTTTTAGCGAAAGAACCGGGCGAAGGTCGGTGCTCACCTTAGTATCATCATCTTGACTATGTACACCATAGAGCATAATGCCCGGTCTTACGTAGTCACAATCAATATCAGGATGGTTATAAATCGCATAACTCGACTGCGTATGCAGTTTACCGACATCATACCCCTTATCTCGCAGCCTTTGTACAACAGTGATAAAGCGCTCCATCTGCAACTCCGTAAACTCTATATCACTCTCCGCAAGGCTATCAGGCGATGCAAGGTGAGTAGCAGTGCCCACAACCGTTAAGTTCCTGCTTTTATAGATACTTTCAATATCAGAAAAGTGCATCGGCTCTACACCCAGCCTATGCATACCCGTGTCGATGGCGACGTGAATGCTAATCTTATGACCCGTCTCGTCAAGAGCCCTTGCGTGAACAGCATCAGATGCAAGCTGTGCCAGCCTGTATTTTACCAAATGCTTCGCATCAGCAGGATGAGTATAACCAAGTACCAGTATGTCGCTCTCCGGTGCGTACTCACGCACTTCTGCACCCTCTGAAAGCGTAGCAACTGCAAAAGTACTTATCCCCTCGCGAACCAGCCGCTCGGCTACCCGCCCGACTCCGTGTCCGTAGGCATCAGCCTTTATCACAGCCATTATGTCACAGCCGCTTTGAATTTTTGACTTTATATCATGGACATTATGAGCGAGAGCATCTAAGTCTATTTCGATCCAAGCTCGCTTAAATATCCCCGTTTTTTTATGAGCCATACCACTTCCCCCGCGGTGTCTTTAAGCCGAGCTTAATCAGCATTTCTACAAGTTCCGGATACGGATATCCCGCCGCAGCCATCATTCTCGGAAGCTGACTGTGGACAGTGAATCCCGGTATTGTATTCGCTTCATTGAAGACGATTTCGCCATTTTCTCTGATAAACATATCCATGCGCGCATATCCCCGGCAACCGAGCACGCGAAATATTATCTTTGCCGCATCAACAACACGTTTTTCTGTCTTTTCGTCTATCCTCGCAGGGATGTAAAATCTTGAGTTTTTAAGTGTATACTTCTCGTCGTAAGTGAAAAACCCGTTATCAACCTCTATCTCATTGATTTTACCAACTATGAGCTCTTCATTGCCAACAACCGAGCAACCTATTTCCATACCGAAAATATTTTCCTCGATAATCACGGCATCGTCATATAAAAATGCTTCATCAATTGCAGCCTTTAGCTCACCAAAACGCTCAAGCTTCGCCACGCCTATTGACGAACCTGCTTTGACAGGTTTTACAAAAACGGGTAATTTCAGCTCTTGTTTAACCATTTCGAGTTCATCGTTTGTCGGCGCGTTTTCAAAGCAAACAGCTTTTGGAACTGTTACGCCCGCAAATTCAACAACTTTGTGCGCTCTGTGTTTATCCATACATAGTGCCGATGCTGCCGTGCCGCATCCGACAAACGGCACTCCCGCAAGTTCACACAGCCCTTGAACCGTTCCGTCCTCACCGTATCTTCCGTGCAAAACAGGGAATACTAGGTCGATTTTAGTAGACTTGGGCACTTCACTCCCATCAAACTCTAAAATCCACCCGCCACGCTCCGGCAACAAAAATGCATGTCTGAGTTGCTCTGCTTGTGTATGCCATCTGTCAGTGGGAATATCTTCAGCAGAGCCGTAGTATCGAAACCACTGTCCGCTTTTTGTTATTCCAATCATTATAATATTGTATTTTTCCTTGTTTATTGCTCCAATAACAGAAAACGCAGATTTCAACGAAACCTCGTACTCGGGTGAAAATCCGCCAAAAACCACTGCAATCTGTTTTTTATCCGTCTTATCAACATCGCCCCCAAGCGAACTTAGCCAACTATTCTGTGTCATCATTTAAACTTTCTCCGATTGCTTGCTCGCAGACAAAAAACGGTTTGTTTAGTCTTTTTTCGTTGTATGCAGAGCGACAAGCCCCGTAACGACGAAAAAAGCGCAACCAATTACCCATTATCTGTTATGCATGATTTACCAAAGCAATTATGACATATTTTCATGGAATAAGCAATTGTTTTTTATCCGTTAATAGTGTACAATGCACGGCATTGGCGGAAATAATTTTATTTTCTCAAAAAATTTTTTATAAAAGTGCAACCAATGTGTACTTTTTTCTGTTTATATGAGTAGGAGGCAGAAAATGGAAGACCATGAAATTCTCGATTTGTTCTTTAAACGCAGTGAATATGCAATTGATGAAACAAAGCTGAAATACGGCAAACGCCTTCAAAAAACTGCCATGAATATTCTTCATAACGCAGAAGATGCGGAGGAATGTGTGAGCGATACACTGTTTCAGGCATGGGAAGCAATCCCACCCGCAACTCCGGCCAGTCTCGGCGCATATCTTGCAAAGATAACGCGAAACCTCTCGCTCAACAGATGGGAGTCAAGCATGGCAAAAAAGAGAGGCGGAGGCGAAGTCCCACTTTTGCTTAGCGAACTGGAGGACTGCATCCCCGGAACCGCCGGACCTGAAGAAGATTTTGAAGCAACACTCGTCACAGAGGCAATAAACAAATATCTTGAAACTTTAGAGAAAGCAACACGAAAACTATTTGTTTTACGCTACTTCCATGGGGAAAGCATACGAGAACTGAGCGAAAGATTTCGCATAAGCGAAAGCAGAACCAAGTCCATTTTGTTTAGAACCCGCAAAAAGTTAGGAACATATTTAGAAAAGGAGGGAGTTCATTTATGAGTTACGATTCTGCACAAAGAGCAAAAAAACTGCTTAACTGCATTGGAGCAATAGCGGATTCATTTCTTGTGGAAACCAAGTTAGCAGATCCGAATTCCGCCCGCGCATCGAGAAATCGCATAATTAAGTACAGTGCAATCGGTGTAGGCGCAGCATCAGTCGGGTTCGCCATTGCAGCATTATTATTGCGCCCCAAACGCATGACAATTGCATTAGAAAACGCACTACCGGAATCCGCGTAGTAAAAATAAAACATTAGCAAAACCAAAAGGAGTAAATTACATGTATCAAATAGTATCAGACGGCGGCTGCGATTTCAGCCCGGAAGAAGTAAAAAAAAGTGGAGTGGCTGTTGTGCCGTTCTATGTCAGTTTTGACCAGCAAACTTATATGAAAGAGGGCGTGGACATCACAAAAGAAGTGTATTTTGAACGTCTCATGTCGGAAAAAACTCTTTTCCCGAAGACTTCACAGCCCACACCGCAAGATTACATTGATGTCCTCAAACCGTTTCTCGATGAAGGTAAAGATATTTTCCTGTTTACAATTTCATCAAAACTCAGCGGATCCTTCGCAAGCACTGTTATTGCAAAGGATATGCTCAGCGAGGACTACCCCGACAGGAAAATTGAACTCATAGACTCGTTCAACGTCAGCATCGGTCAAGGTTTGATTTTGAGAGAAATCGTCAAGATGAGGGATGCAGGTTATTCTCTCGAAAAAACGGTAGAGGAAACTGCAAAAGTTATTAAGTCAACGCATGTCTACTTCACGCTCAACACCTTGGAATATCTAAAAAGAGGCGGAAGAATCGGTCCCACAACAGCACTTGTCGGCGGCATTTTAGGGCTTAGCCCGATTTTGCAGGTGGAAAACGGGGAAGTTTCACAGCTCGACAATGTGCGTGGTAGAAAAAGAGCTCTCCAGCTCATCGAGGCAGCAATGGTTGATGCTTTAAAGGATGATCTCGAAAACATAAATATGAGCATCGGACATATTGTGAGCGAAGAAGATGCTATTGCCTTCAAAGCTAACACAGAAGCCGCACTCAGCATTAAAATACCCAATCCCATCACAGAAATCGGCGTAACTGTCGGCTCACACGCAGGCCCGGGAGCACTCGCATTCGCATACTGCAAAAAATACGATAAAGTGAGTTAAAGCAAAGTTAAACTTTAATAACTCATAACATATTACAGATGATTAGGAAGGAATAATATTCATAATGGATAACATATTTTATGGCGTAAGCAATTGGTTTATATTGGCACAAGTTCTGGGTGTAATCACTATCTTCTTTGAATTTTGGACATACCAAGTAAAGGATAAAGCAAAATTCTTTCTCATTTCGGCTATCAGCAGCTTTTTCTGGATGACAATGTTCGTATCCATAGGCATTGCTACAGGAATCAGCACACAGATTTCTCTCATTGTCGCCGCTAGTTACAGCACAGTCCGTAACTCTGTGTTTGCAGTAACTTTCAGAAAAAACACTATGCAGAGCAAAGAAGGCGGTCTGATTTTCCTCCTTGTTATGATTGTAGTGGCACTGGTCGCAGGTACACTTGCAGTCATTAACACACCACCTCAAGTCAGATGGCTACACATCCTCGGCATGATTACCTCAATCACATTCGTTGTCTGCCAATACCTTCCCGGAGTACACTATGTGCGTGCCGCAGTTGTGGCATACGCAGCAGTCGTACTGCTCACACAATCCCCGATAAACATTCTCGAAGGCTATGGCATCGAACGTTGGAACATCATGGGCATGATGATAGAATCCTCGAAGATTATCTCCGTAATAGTGTTCTACGTCCGCTTCGCAAAAAATCCCGACAAACCCCAGCTGCAATTCGCAAAGCCTTAGTTACTTAAGGCAGTAGCATAAGTGGTTGGTTTAAGCTAAATAAAGAGAGGGGTTGTAGCAACAGCCTCTCTCTTTTTATGCGGCGGACAGCCTTAGTTGATTTTTTTTCGCAAGTATAGTAAAGTGTACATGATAAACTTACGAAATGAGTGACTTTGTTGGATAAGATGCGCTGTTATATTGTCGGTGCCGGAGAGTTTGATGAGAGTGTGCTGCCGCGAAGCGGTGATTTTGTGATAGCTGCTGACGGTGGCTTTTCTTATCTCCATGAGCACGAGATTGAGCCGGACCTTATAGTTGGTGACTTTGACTCAATGCCTGCTGATTTGATGGAAGCCGTATATAAACACCCTAATGTTATCCGTGTTTCATCTGAAAAGGACGACACGGATATGTTGCTCGCTGTGAGAGAGGGACTCAAGCTGGGATATAAGGAGTTTGCAATTAACGGCGGACTTGGCGGAAAGCTCGACCAAACCTATGCCAATATCCAAATCCTTACTTTCATTGCAGAAAATGCAGCCACCGGTGTATTATACGGCAAAAACAACTGTGTGACAGCAATAAAAGACAGTAGTCTTGAACTAAACCCGGGTAGCGCAAAAGGCAAATCTGTCTCCATTTTCAGTGCAGAAAAACAAGCGCAAGGTGTCACGCTAAGCGGTCTGCTATACCCGCTGGATAATGCTGATGTCACAAACTACTATCCGGGCGTGAGTAATGAATTCACGGACAAACCCGCAATGATTACAGTAGTCAAAGGGACTCTGATAATTATGTGGGAGAAATAACAGAAAGAGGGAAAATATGAAAGACATTAGAGGGGCGATTTTTGACCTCGACGGCACACTCGTTGACTCAATGACAATTTGGGGCGATATTGCCGAGGATTATTTAAAAAGTCACGGAGTCACACCTCGCGACAATCTTCGCAGCGAGCTACGTCCTAAAAACACCATAGAAGAATGCCGATACTATATTGAGCAGTATGGCGTAGATTTGCCGATTGACGAAGTAATTCGCGAGAGAGACAACATGATGCTCATGCGTTATTTGAGTGACGTGAAGCTGAAAACGGGGGTTAGAGAAGTTCTTGAAGCCCTAAAAAAACGTGGTGTGAGAATGTGTATCGCTACCGCAACAGAACGAAATCTTGCTGAGCCTGCTATCAAAGCGCACGGAATTGAGGGCTATTTCGAGAGTATCTTTACTTGCAGTGAAGAAGATACGAGCAAAAAACATCCTGATATATTCCTAAAAGCCGCCAAGTCTCTTGGGACAGCCCCACATGAAACACTTGTAATCGAGGATGCGTTATACGCATCGAAAACTGCAAAAAACATCGGTTTTGTAGTTGCAGGTGTGTACGATTTAGCCTCAGACGACCTTCAAGACGAGCTGAAAGCCACCTGTGACTACTATTTTGTGACCATGGACGAAATGCTCTCTGAGTTATAATCCGTTAATCTATCAAAAAGGGTCTGCCAGTTACATTACCCCGATTAATCGCCGGATTCTATGTCCCAGCTCAGCAGGTACTTGGCTTGCTCGGGAGTCAGTTTGTCAATGCTCAGACCACATGCTTCAAGCTTTTTAAACGCAACATCTTTATCTATTTTGGTCGGCACCGGAATGACACCGGGCTCCAAGGTTTTATGGTTTTTGACGACATACTCGGCACTGAGCGCTTGAATGGCAAAGCTCATATCCATAATTTCAACCGGATGTCCGTCGCCTGATGCCAGATTCACAAGCCTGCCCTCAGCGATAACAAAAACTTTCTTTCCGTTTTTGAGAGTATAACCCATTATATTCGGCTTATGCTCTGCGCTGTCTGTATTTGTATCCAGCCACGCTACATCAACTTCGACGTTAAAGTGCCCGGCATTACACATTATTGCACCGTCCTTCATCTTATCGAAATGCCGCTCGGTCATAACCCCTTCACAACCGGTCGCCGTGATATATAAGTCTCCATACTTAACTGCTTCGTCCATAGGCATGACTTCATAGCCGTCCATCATCGCTTCAAGGGCCTTAATGGGGTCTATTTCCGTTACAATGACTCGCGCACCAAAACCTTTTGCACGCATGGCTATACCCTTACCGCACCAGCCATAACCTGCAACGACAACATCTTTACCTGCAACAACAAGGTTTGTTGTGCGGTTGATGCCGTCCCAGACAGACTGACCTGTGCCATATCTGTTGTCAAAAAGATACTTACACTGCGCATTATTTACAGCTACCATCGGGAACTTGAGAGTCTTGTCGGAAGCCATTGCGAATAGCCGCATTATGCCTGTTGTTGTCTCCTCACAGCCACCGTAGACGTTGGGGATGAGGTGGCGAAGTTTTGTGTGCATAATGTTGATGAGATCGCCGCCGTCGTCAATGATGATGTTCGGACCCGACTCAAGAGCCATAGTCAAGTGCTGCTCGTACTCTTCGGCGGTTGACTTATGCCATGCATAGACATTCATTGGAGGTGCATCCTCTGAGCCTTTTGAAAGTGCTGCTGCGACATCATCCTGTGTCGAAAGCGGGTTACATCCCGCAGCATTCATAATTGCACCACCTGCTGCAAGAGTGCGGCAAAGGCAAGCGGTTTTTGCTTCCATATGTATTGAGAGAGTTATTTTCAGACCCTTAAAAGGCTTTGTCTTCTCAAAGTCTTCCTTGATTGCACGAAGCAGCGGCATATTGCGCCACGCCCATGCGATTTTCCTCTCGCCTGACGGTGCGAGAGAAATATCCCTTATTTGACTCTCGTGCTCAACCGTACCTGCCGCTGATTGCGGCATTTCGCTTGTCTCCGTTGCATAGCCTATGGATTTACCTGCTGTTTTTGAGTTAACCTTCATCGTGTACCTATCCTTTCACATATCATAGAAACTTCATGATAGACCCTTTCGGAGTCTATTGTAAGGAATTCCCTGTTTTCCATAATGACACGCCCGCCAACCATAACGGTTTCAACCTCACTTCCGTTAGTTGAATATGCAAGAGCCGAAACAAGATTGTTGCATGGCTGCATATTTGGGGTGTCGAGATTTAGTATTACAAGATCGGCGACATTTCCGGGTTTTATTACTCCTAAATCACTACGCCCCATGGCTGCTGCTCCACCTTTTGTAGCAATCGACACTCCCTCACATGCCGTAACGGCAAGCGGGTCGTGACCTGCGCCTTTGTGTATCAGTGCGAGTATTGATAATTCACGGAACATATTGAGGGTATTATTACTGGATGCACCATCTGTTCCGAGCGCTACTTTGACTCCTGCTTTCAGCAATTTCGGAATCGGAGCGATTCCGTTCGCCAGCTTGAGGTTGCTCACAGGGTTTGTGACAACGCACACTCCCCTGTCAGCTAAGATTTCAATGTCATTATCACTGATATGGACACAGTGCGCCCCAACTGTTTTGTCCGTAAGCAAACCTGTTTTATCCAGTATTTCAACAGGTGAGCAACCGTAGGTATTCTTTATGTTTTCAACTTCGGTAAGGCTTTCGGAGATATGTGTGTTTATGCGCAGACCAAGACGCTTCGCCTCCCCGGCTACAACGCGCTGAAATCCCTCGTCACACGTATACGGGGCATGCGGAGCAAGCATGAAGCTGATTCTATCGTGGTTCTTCCATTTGTCGAGTGCCTCAAATGCTTCACGCAGCCTCGATTCACCGAGCGACGGGTCATCAGCGTTTCCGATAAGCCCGCGTGATAACACAGCTCTAATGCCCGATTCATCTACCGCAGAAGTAATGTCATCTAAAAAGTAATACATATCTATGAAAGAAGTAGTACCGGTTTTAATCATCTCCATAATGGCGAGTAAAGCTCCCCAGTAACAATCCTTTCCGGTAAGCTTATCTTCAAGCGGTATTATCTTGCCAAACAGCCACTCATTGAATAAAAGATCGTCCGCACAGTTGCGGAGGAGTGACATAGAAGTATGGGTATGAGCGTTGATAAGCCCCGGCATGAGTAGTTTTCCCCCACCGGAAATTGTCTTATCAGCTTTAAATCCCTCCGGCTCGGTCGTGGTTGACTCAATAATGCCGTCTTTTATGTAGACAGAGCAACTTTTCACTTCTGGGTCATCACTGAGTTCTGATTTTGGAAGCAATGTAAGGATATCCTTGATTAATATATTCATAAAACACCTCAAATCTGATATAACAAGTGGTAACTCAACATGATAACAGCACAAGAGCAATAATGCAATAGAAAAGATTTATTCAACGATTTGCTTTAAATGCTCGGTTGCAAAGTTTATGCCTTGCTGGGCTTGTGCTCTCAAGGTTTTACCTATACTCAGCGCAATACCTGCCGCAAAAGCATCACCTGCTCCGGTTACATCCTTTATAGCAACGGGCAAAGCGGGAACGAAAATCGCATTTTGCTTTTCACAAGCACAGACCCCTGCCATACCAAGTGTGATAAACACCCTTTTTACTCCCTTGTTTACAAGTATAAAACACGCTTGCTTGACACGTTCCTTTGTATCAAGTTTGATGCCTGTGAGCTGCTCCGCTTCGAGCCGGTTGAGTTTTAATATACTGACCTTGTCGAGCATATCGGCAATACGATGTGCTTTGGCAGCAGAGACGACATCGACCAAAACAGGTCCGTCCCCACGGAGTTCAAGACAATGAGCCAGAATTTTTTCCGAGAGATTTAGATCAAGTATCAAAAGGTCTGCATCATTTATATAAGCCTTGTGCTTTGTAATTTCGCTTCTTCTGATTGACTCCGGTACATTCATTGCATTAAACGCAGCGTAAAGCTCGCCGTCATTTTCCAAAGTCGCAAGATAAGCCCCCGTGCTCATGTTATCTTTTATTATCCAAGATTCAGTGTTTATGCCCAGTTCATCACAACTATCCTTTAAAAGCGTGCCAAGGGGGTCACTGCCCACAGCCGTGATAAGCCTGACATCCATTCCGCGTTTTGCCAGTAACGAAGCGATATTTCGACCGACACCACCTGCCGCCAGCTTCACCTCTGACGGATTAGAGTTACCCGGCACAATCTTTTCTTTGCTTTTAGTTATGATGTCAATATTAGCAGCACCAACAACTGTTATCTGCATAATTATTCTCCCTTTGCCTGCTTAATGCTAAGTGAAATGCGTTTTCTTTGTACATCTACTTCAAGCACGATGACATCTACTATATCGCCAACCTTTACTTCTTCCGAAGGATGCCTTATGAACCTGTTTGCCATTTCAGATACATGCACCAAGCCATCTTGATGCACACCAATGTCTACAAAGGCGCCAAAATCAATTACATTTCGCACCGTACCCGTGAGTTTCATCCCCGGTTTTAAGTCGCTTATATCCATAACGTCTGTGCGCAGTTGCGGCGGAGGAAGCTCATCGCGCGGGTCAAGACCGGGCTTGCGGAGTGCCGTGACAATATCCCAGAGCGTGTGAACACCCACATTACACGCCGTCGCCAAATTCTCCTCCCCACGTTCTTCAATAAGCCCCTCAAGCGGAGGCAAAGCTCCGACATCTTTGAGCGTTAATCCAAATGCCGACAGCAGTTCCTTTGCAGCCTTATAGGACTCAGGGTGAACAGAAGTAGTATCGAGTACATTTTTTCCACTCGGTATTCGCAAAAATCCTGCGCATTGCTCGAAAGCTTTTGCACCGAGCTTAGGAACTTTCAGCAGAGACTTGCGGTCAGAAAAAGCGCCATTTTCTTCACGATAATTCACAACATTTTTAGCAACCTGCGGACCTAAACCTGCCACCCGCTCAAGCAGAGGAGCAGAAGCAACATTCAAATCCACACCCACGCTGTTGACACAGTCCTCAACGACACCGTCAAGCGTACTGCCGAGCCGCGCAGGAGGCATATCGTGCTGATACTGCCCAACGCCTATCGACTTTGGGTCCACCTTCACAAGTTCGGCAAGCGGGTCTTGCAAACGCCTTGCTATCGAGACAGCACTGCGTATTGACACGTCAAAATCCGGAAACTCATCCGCAGCAATTTTTGAAGCTGAGTACACAGAGGCTCCCGCTTCGCTCACAACCATGTATGACACACCGGGAGTTTGCTTGATAAGCTCTGCTGTAAATATCTCCGCTTCCTTGGAAGCCGTGCCGTTACCTATCGCTATAACTGTTACCTTATGGGTTTTTATGAGCCTGATGAGCGTTGCTGTAGCCTCCGCCGTCTTTGATTGAGGTGGGGTCGGATAAACAACAGTTGTGGCAAGCACCAGCCCCGTTGCATCTATCACAGCACACTTACAACCCGTGCGATACGCAGGGTCAATGGCGAGAATGTTTTGACCGCGAACAGGCGGCTGCATCAAGAGTTGTTTTAGGTTTATCGCAAACATCTTAATAGCTTGCTCCTGTGCGCCTTCTGATAAAGTTGAGCGAAGCTCTCGCTCAAGCGACGGGAAAAGCAATCTATCCCAGCTATCGTCTATTGCATTTTGAATATACCCCGTCGCGGGTGTGTCGATATCTTTGAGAAAAGCTCTGTCCATCATGCCTCTTGCCGTGTCATGCGGGGCTTTGAGCGTAACTTTGAGCGCGCCTTCCTTTTCTCCCCTGTTTATCGCCAGTATACGATGAGGCTGAATACGCTTAACAGGTTCTTCAAACTCATAATATTGCTGATAGACAGGGTCTCCGTCTCCGGCTTTCTCTGAGCAGATTATGGCTTCTCTCAGTAGAAGCGGTCTTAGTTTTGCCCTGAGAGCCGCATCGTCAGAAAAGTTTTCAGCCAAAATATCGCACGCACCTGCCAAGCAACTTTCGGCATCAACTATGCCTTTTTCTTCGTCTATGAATTTCTCTGCTATCGCAAGCGGGGATTTGTCACTTTCTTCTTGGGAAAGTAACCAGTCCGCAAGAGGTTCAAGTCCCTGTTCTCTTGCCACAGTAGCTCTTGTACGCCGTTTTTGCTTATATGGGCGGTAGATATCCTCGACAGCCGCAAGGGTCTCGGCTGCCTCAATAGCAACTATGAGTTCCTCAGTAAGTTTTCCCTGTGAATCAATGGATTCCCTGACTTCCTCCTTGCGCTTGTCAAGATTACGCAGATACTGCAATCTGTCTGCAAGCTTACGCAACACCTGATCGTCCATTGCTCCGTGCATTTCTTTACGGTATCGTGCTATAAAAGGAATCGTGTTACCATCGTCGATAAGCTCTATTACGTTTTTTACATGAAGCGGCTGACACCCAAGCTCGCTTGCGAGTGTACTCTCATATGATAATGACAAATTTATACCCTCCGGAAGAAGTAATTATGTGCCTAGCAGTATACCATAAATACCCGTAATCATGCAAATGAAAAGCGGTAAAATTCATGGATAAAAATTCTTTGTATATTTTGCATATCTTTTTATTTTTATTGACACTCACAAATACAGCATAAATATAGATAACTCTCCCTTGACAACCCCGGTCTATCGTGTTAGACTTGCCTTGCAGTAACGCCACTTGTGGGGGGAAAAAATGCGAAATAAACGACGTCTTTTCTTTCCGATATTTTTTATATCGGCATCAGTGCTTCTTGTTTTTGTTGTGGTTTTCACCGCATTTACATCTGATAGCGAAGCAGAACCGTTGGATAATAACAACCTTGCCGCACCGGGAGATTCCAAGTCCAGAGGCTACGTGTATTATGTGTGGGGAGACGGCAGTGATGTTCAAATAATCGGTTTGCCTACTGGGGAGTACACCTATGTGCTCTCCGAAATAGTCATTGCAGATAACTTAGGGTTTATTCAAGCACTCGCTGTGTCTGATGGCACTTTGTATGGCGCGGCAAGCTTTCGGGATGAAAGTGTTCAAGAGAACACGGCTTATGTTCGTTTCTTTTCTGTTTGCTTAGATACCGGTGAGGTTTCATTCTATCCACTCCCCACGGATTTGGATACGACGGAGGGTAATCGAGAGATTATAGTAATGGCTGCAAATGATGATGGAGATATTATCTTTTTATGCCGCAGAGGTGTCTGGTATCCCGAAAGAAGTGAGTATGTTACTCTTACAAGGATTGACAAACTTGGCAATATTCGATTTTCTGTTGACGTAACAGAAGCTTTTGGTGGTTTTGAGCAAATGGATTGGCATGGTCAGCCGACTTCCCTTGTGCTCGACCATGCGGAAAATATCTATGTGCAAGCCGGCAACGGAAATATTTTACTGTTTGACTCTGCCGGAGTCTATGAGCACACCATCCCGCGCCCGGAGACAGCTTGGCGAGCAGGAGAACCCTTTATGGGAACTGACGGCACTATGCAGATAGCTTTTTTGATACCCGACGAGGGCAGTCAACTCTTTACTATAGACAATGACACACGCAGCTTGATTCCGCTTATGGCTCTGCCACACTCTCCCAGTCACTACACTCCAAGATACATACCCGGCTCACGTGAAAATGAACTGTTTTTTGAAACAATGGCAGGCGTTTACAGCTTTTGTTTAGTGACAGAAGAGCAGGAGAGGGTTTTCCATTGGTTGGATCTGGGGATGCCGCATTCCGGCCGTAGTTTGGTCTCCGTTAATGAAAATCACTTTGCCCTCATTATGGATTTATTCTCCGATACAATCACCATCTTGACCAGAACTGCTGTGGAAGCAGATGACCGCACAGTTATAACCTTGGCATCATTTCACCCGAATTTATCGCTGATTAACGACTTTAATCAGCAGAGCGCGGATTATCGCATCGTGCTTATAGACTATTCCGAGTTTGGCGGGAGTCTTGATACCGATGCTGCAATGACTCGCTTTAACATAGATATGATAGCCGGGCGAATTCCCGATATTATCGACCTTTCCGGCTTGGACTATTCGGTTTTAGCAAACGCCGGATTTTTAGCTGATTTAAACCCGTGGTTTGAGCAAGATAGTCAAATAAGCCGCGGAGATTTTATCGACCGAGTATTTGAGCTGCTCGAAGTTGACGGCAACCTCTATGCTGTGGCTCAAACCTTTTTTGTTTCGACTTTCATAGCCCCCGCATCACTGGTTGGTACAAGCCCGGGAATAACCTTAGAGCGGCTGATACAGCTGGACGAGCAATTTAATAACGGATATTCACTCCTAGAATTGAGTCCGGAGCATTTTGTAGGGGAGCATTGGGTTAATAGCCGCAATACATTGGTTGATTATCAAGCGGGTACAGCACACTTTGAAACAGATGCTTTTTTGCAAGTGCTGGAATATGCAAAAAGATTGGAGAGGGCCGACATGGTTGGCGAGACGGTTAGAGATAGGGTTAGAGAACACCCCATTGAAATTGAGTTCCGTCGCGGCAACAAAAGCATCAGCTCTATATGGATTCACAACTTGACAGAGCTGCACAACATCGAAATGCTTTCGGGTGTGGATATAACAGCAATCGGTTTTCCTGTCGCCGAAGGGGTGGGGAGCAGGATGATTCCATATCAGCTCTACGCCATGGGATATGGAACCCAGAATCAGACAGGTGCGTGGGAGTTTATCCGCTTTATGCTTGAACATGGGGATTTTTGGGCAGGGATTCCAACCTCTAGAACGCGCCTAAACGAGAAGTTTAAGTGGATGATGACACCGGGCTCGGGCGAAATCGTTGAAAACGGAGCCGGTAAAATCATGGTAGACGGCGTACTCGTTGAACTCGTTCCGATGAGCCAAAACCATGCCGACCGTTTTATGGAAATGCTCAACACCCTCGGCACCATTCAGACAGGCGGCGAGGAAATAATCAGGAATATTATTACAGAGGTAGCCGACGATTTCTTCCGAGGTAACTCAACAGCCGAAGATGCTGCAAGAATCATCCAGAGCAGAGTGCAAACCTACGTATGGGAGCAGCAAAGGTAGCAGTGCTGACACACTGACACAAGGGCGGTTTCGGTGCCACCTGTCCCCTAGCGCTCCGCCCAGTCTAGGCTTCTGCCTACTGCGCGACCCCAGCCGCGGAGAAGTGCCGCCCTCTCTGACTCACCCATTTGCGGAGAAAACACCGCCTCACGCAGCCATAGCTGCTTCAGCTCATCTGTATCACGCCAGACTCCGACCGAGAGACCCGCTAAAAACGCCGCTCCGAGCGCAGTAGACTCGCTCACCATAGGTCTGCATACAGTCTTTACTGAAATATCAGCCTGAAACTGCATGAGCAGATTGTTCACCGAAGCTCCGCCGTCAGCGCGAAGCTCTGTTATCTCAATCCCTGTATCGCTTTGGATAGCAGAAATCAAATCATAACTTTGAAACGCAATCGACTCGAGCGCCGCCCTGATAATATGCTCGCGCTTTGTGCTACGCGTGATGCCGACAATGCAGCCTCGCGCATACATATCCCAATGTGGCGAGCCTAGACCGGAAAACGCCGGAACAAAGTAAACACCATCTGAATCAGGCACTTTGGAAGCAAATTTCTCAACCTCACTGCTCTTAGAAATCAGCCTCATCTCATCTCTGAGCCATGAGACGACTGAACCTGCTGAAAACACGCTGCCCTCCAGAGCATATGACGGTCTGCCCTTTGCAGAAGCCGCAATCGTTGTGATAAGGCCGCTTTTACTGTTAAAAGACTCGGCACCTGTGTTCATGAGCAAAAAACAACCCGTGCCGTAAGTATTTTTCACATCACCCTTGTCAAAACAACACTGCCCGAAGAGCGCAGCCTGCTGATCTCCTGCAATCCCCGCAATCGGAATATCGATGCCTTGCACAATGGTGTGCCCGTATATTTCGCTCGAACTGCACACCTCCGGCAGCATAACACGCGGAATATTCAGAGCATGGAGCAGCTCATCATCCCAATCGAGAGAATGAATGTCAAAAAGCATTGTGCGCGAAGCATTCGTATAGTCTGTGACATGCGCCTTTCCCTTCGTCATCTTCCAGAGAAGCCATGTATCCACAGTTCCGAAGAGTAGCTCGCCGCTCTCGGCTCTTTTTCTCGCACCTTCCACATTGTCAAGTATCCAAGCAATTTTCGAGCCCGAGAAATACGCATCGGGAATTAGCCCGGTAGTACGGCGAATTTTCTCCGTAAGCCCACCCGACACAAGCTTTTCTATTATACCTGCCGTCCTGCGGCACTGCCAGACAATAGCATTGTAAACAGGCTTACCTGTAGACTTTTCCCAGACAATAGTAGTCTCGCGCTGATTGGTTATACCAATAGCCACAATATCCCTCGCACTGACACCACTATGCGCAACAGCCTCACTCAGCACAGCAACCTGCGATGAATAAATTTCCATCGGGTCCTGCTCAACCCACCCGTCACGCGGATAGATTTGCTTAAATTCCTTCTGCGAAGAAGCCACTATATTCTGCTCACTATCAAAAAGCACCGCCCGAGAACTGGTAGTCCCCTGGTCAAGAGATAAAATGTATTTAGGCATAGATGTTCTCCTTATTGCAAAAGTTCTTGCATATTATGAGCTGTGGCTCACAGACAACCCACAAAATTAGCGGCCTCAATCCCCGCTCGCTGCGCTTCGAGCGTAACATTATCGACAATATCGTGAACTTGCAAAGCATTTCCGCAAACAAAAATACCGGGGGCTGATGTCTGAATCTTACTGCTCTCAATCCCTATTCCCGCCGCATTTAGCAGCTCATTTTCAGGAATAAGCCCTGCCGAAAGCAGCACCGTATCGCAAGAAAAAGACTGCTCGGTGCCTGGTATGGCATTTCTATTTCCGTCCACCTGAGAAACAATAACTTCCTCTACACGCTCCCTGCCGCGAATATCCGTGACAGTGTGGGACAAAAGAAGCGGAATTTCAAAGTCATAAAGGCATTGAACGACATTTCGCAAAAGACCGCCCGGGCGCGGAAGAATCTCCACAACACACAGCACCTTCGCCCCCTCAAGAGTCATGCGCCGTGCCATTATAAGCCCAACATCACCACTGCCAATTATGACAAACCGAGTCCCGGGCATATAGCCCTCGATATTGACATAGCGCTGAGCTGTGCCGGCTGTTATGACACCGGCCGGACGTGTACCCGCAATACCCAGAGCACCGCGGGCCCTCTCGCGGCAACCCGTAGCCATGACAACAGAATCCGCCGTAAGCACTAAAAACCCCGCCTTTTTCCCTGCCAAGTGCACTGTTTTATCTTCGGAAACACTCAAAACCATTGTATCGGTCAAAACTTCAATATCGGTGTCATGCACCATACTGACAAATCGCCAAGCATACTCGGGACCTGTGAGAACCTCCTCAAAGTATTCAATGCCAAAACCGGTATGAATGCACTGGTTGAGAATACCCCCAAGCATAAAATCTCTCTCCACAACAAGAATCCGGGTAAGCCCTTCATCCCAAGCAGCAAGAGCCGCAGCCATCCCGGCAGGACCACCCCCAACAACAATTAACTGATAATGTGTGTGCTGTATCATAAACCGTAACCTTCTCATAACAATTTTCTAAGATTCTTCACTGCATTTAGAATGACACTTTGTCAGTGGTCGTGGTCGCAAACTCTTTCGTTTTTGACGTCAAAACAAAAGTACCCGCCCTGTCTTGAAGCACGTCCACGCGGTCAATCCCATAGTGCTTAGCCAGAATCTCCAAAACACGGGGACCGCAGAAACCACCCTGACAGCGACCCATCCCCGCATTTGTGCGCCGCTTTACCGCATCTACTGAACGCGGAGGAATCGGTGATAACAGCGCATCACGAATCTCCCCCTCAGTCACGGTTTCACAGCGACAAATCACTCGCCCATAAAGTGGGTCACTCTCTATAAGCGCAGCTTTCTGCTCAGGCGAAAGTGTGTTAAATCGAATGCGTCTGCGCGAATCGATAAAGCTCTCCTTTTCCTGCAACTCCACGCCACAATCTGAAATCATCGTAGCTGCCATTTTTGCTATAGCCGGAGCTGACGACAAACCGGGAGATTTTATGCCCGCAAGATCAATAAAGCCGGGTGCAGCCTCCCTAATGATAAAATCGCTATGTTCAGTCTGAGCGCGGTTTCCCGAAAAACTGCGTATGACAGCACTGAAATCTATCTCGGGTACCGACTTTTTTGCTGTGTCTCGCACATATTTAAGTTCATCTGCCGTAGTTGAAACATCATCTTTATCCATGGCGGGGATATTGCCGGGACCGACCAAAAGATTTCCATGGACAGTTGGAGTCACGAGCACACCTTTCCCTGCTTTTGACGGACATTGAAACAGTACACAGCTCACGCGTGCTCCCTCGCTTTTGTCGAGCAGCCAGTATTCACCTTTGGCGGGAGAAATAGTAAAATCCGGTTTTGCAACCATGTTGTGAATATCGTCCGCATACAGACCTGCTGCATTGATTAAAATGCGAGTTTCTACTGTTTCCGCAGCGTTTACCGTGATTTTATAGCCGCGTTCTGTCGAGGTGATGCCTGTGACTTCCGTTTCAAACCTTATCTCGACACCATTTCTCATCGCTGTTTCAGCCAAGGCAAGTGTGTATTCCCACGGGTCAACAATCATTGCAGTGGGTGCGTGGAGTGCAGCAGCAACATCCCGGCTCACATTTGGTTCGAGATGCAACACTTCTTCCTTTGAAAGAATATGCGTATCTTTCACACCATTTTCCAGAGCTTGGTTATATAAAAATTCAACTATCTCGACTTCCTCATCAGATAGTGCGAGAACCATCGCGCCACACTGCTTATGCGGTACATCTAATTTTGCGCAGAGCTCTTTGGTAATAGCTACACTTTTGACATCGAGCTTTGCCATAAGCGTACCGGGTGACGGGTCATATCCTGCGTGAATAACTGCACTGTTAGCCTTTGTCGCACCCAGCGCCACATCATTTTCACGCTCTAAAACAACAACGTTCAAGTTATACCGAGACAACTCGTAAGCCGTGGCTGCTCCCACGATTCCCGCACCAATTATCGCAACATCAAACAATAACCTATCTCCCTTTATTAACACTCAGGCAGATGATTGGCTGTTTGCGAAGTCTTTTTTGCGAGAACGCGGCGACGATGCCGCAAGCTCGCAAAAAGCGTAGCAAATCGCTAATCGTCTGCAAAGTACGTTATTTTAGTAAATGAGAATCTATAAAGTCTATCATATCTTTGCAAAAAATATCTCTCTTATCATCGTTATGAATAGCATGCAGTGAATCGTACTCCTTGAGTGTCACTATCTCCCCTGCTTTTTTTGCAAATTCACGCATTGCATCATTATTCACTACGACTTCTTTTTCGGCTAATGCCAGTAATGTTGGAACAGACAGTTGCTGCACGTTTTCCATCGCATAGTCGCAAGCATCCATAATCTCCTTTAACATATGAAACGAGAGGTATCCGTGATAAAACTCATCTTCCGTGATGCCTTTCGCTCTTTCGGAGTCGCTCGACAAATTTTCGTTGCTCGGTGGTCTTTTCATCCGCGCCTTTGGAACAATAATACTTAGCATACCAAGCAAGCCGCGAGTAAGCGGGGAAAATTCTTCATACAATCCGAGCCATGGAGCCTCCACAACAGCACACAGATACTGTGCTTGCTGCTCTTTAGACATACGAAGCAAGGTGTTTAGTACAATCCCGCCACCCATGCTGTGACCATATAGAGCAATCGGAATGCCCGGCGAGAGTTCCCTTGCCGTATTTGTCACTGCCGCAATATCATCGATAAAACTCTGATAATTTGGAATAATGCCATGCCACTTTTTTATGCCTTCCGGAGGCACTCCATGTCCGCGCTGGTCAGGGACAAGACAGGCAAAACCGGCACTGCACAGTTCCTGCGATATTTCAAGGTACGACCCCGAATGCTCACTAAAACCGTGACTGATAATAATAATCGCTTTCTTTTCGCTTTTATCCATGCCAACAGACAAGGTGTGTATAGCATGACCATCCTTCGCCGGCACACTGATTGATTTCTCATTCTCCCCTGACATAATGGAACCTCTCCTGTAATTGAGCGACCCGACATTGTACACATCTGTGCAATACGTGTCGGGTGCTGTTTTAATCGTTATTTATAATACACGCCACTACTCAAATTGTCAAATCTTATCAGCGAACCTCGGCGAAAACTTCGCTCAGGTCGATTGCAAACCCGTCCAAAACATGAATCGGTGCCCTCCCTCGGCAGCAGCATAAATTCGATAGGTAACAGGATTATGACAAGTAAGATCCATTCAACTTGCCCGAATTTTGACTTAATTTGCAATTGCGGGGTGCTTTTATTTATGCTATCATGGTGGCATCTATTAAAACTGTAACTGCGAGGAAAACCTATGGAACTTCAAACATTTACACTCATTGCCGGTGGACTTGCGCTTGTCTTTGTGATGACTTGTCTGGGCAGTGCGACCGTCTTTCTTTTCCGCAAGAATTTAAAAGAGGGGTCTGAGAAGATTTTTCTCGGCTTTGCTGCCGGGATGATGATAGGTGCTTCTGTTTTCGGACTTTTAATGCCTGCGATGGAAGACACAATGGAAACCTTGCAGTTTCCCGCAATTCCGATAGTCGGCGGGTTTATTCTCGGTGTCTTATTCCTGTTGGGGCTGGATAACCTCATACCACACATTCACCCATCATCGGATAAACCCGAGGGACTATCAACCGCATCAAAAAGAACGACACTGCTCGTCTCTGCTGTGACACTTCACAACATTCCCGAGGGCATTGCCGTTGGACTTACATTTGCAGTTGTCGCACAAAACGGGCACAACCCCGCCGCATACGCAGGGGCATTCGCGCTCGCGATTGGCATTGGCGTACACAATTTCCCTGAAACCGCAGCAATATCCAACCTGCTCCGCGAAGAAGGGCTTCCTCGCTGGAAAGCCTTTGTATACGGCAGCCTGACAGGAGTTGTCGAGCCTATTTTCGGACTTATCGCTGTGCTTATCGCCGCATGGATAGCACCGTATATGCCGTGGCTGCTGTCATTTGCCGCAGGCGCAATGTTTTACGTCGTCGTTGAGGAGTTAATCCCCGAAGCCCAAAAAGGCGGACACTCGCACAAAGGCACGATAAGTATTCTGGTTGGATTTATCGCCATGATGGTGCTTGATATGGCATTAGGATAGCAGATTGCCCGTCATCTCTGGGGGTGGGGTAACTTCAACTATGCACTCCTCGGCACGTCTGCTTTCGGCTTTGGTCACGGTGACACACAGGTTTTCAAACGTGAAGCTGTCGCCAACTTCGGGTATGCGCCGCAGCGAATCCATAATCCAGCCGCAGACAGTGTTTGACTCTGACTCCGCTTTTATGCCGAAGTGTGCAAACATATCTGTGACATAAGCCGAGCATAAAACTTTGTACTTACCCTCGCCTATTTCTACAAACTCATCAACAGCCTCATCCGATTCGTCCAAAATATCACCGACAAGCCGCTCTAAAATATCATCCATAGTCACAATGCCCTCTGTCCCGCCGTATTCATCGGTGACAATTGCCATGTGGCTCTGTTCATCTTTGAATAGTGCAAGCACATCAGAAACCTTTGCACTGGTGACGGTAAATAAAGCAGGACTGATGATTTCCTCAGGCAATCGAGAACTGCCCGCACCACTCGTTACCACCTGCCCTAAAAAATCACGAATATGTATGACACCTTTGATGTTGTCAGGTGAGTTTTCATAGACGGGAATCCGCGAGTAGCCGCTTTCAATAAAAGTCTCGGCAATAGTAGCCATATCAGCATCAAACGGCACGCTCACCATATCCACACGCGGGGTGATAACATCCCAAGCCTCGAAATCGTTAAAAGTGATAGCATTGGTAATCAGAGCTTGATTTTCCTCGTCAATCGCGCCGTCACTCGCTGCCTCTCCAACCATGTAAATCAGTTCTTGACCGCGCATATTTTGCTCATCTTCAGAGGCTTCCGTCTCGACTGACGTAAATGCTTTGCTGAGCTTATTTCTTATTTTCAGAACTCCGAGATTAATCGGCTTTAACAAAACCATAAGAAATCTGACAATTGGTGCAACAGCGAGAGCAATCCGTTCGGGTCGCTCTTTTGCCATGCTTTTAGGGAAAACATCTGTAAATACAACTACAATAGCACTGATTACAATGGTCGAAAACAGATATCCCCAATCGCCTATCAGATGCACAAAAAGAGTCGCCGAAAGCGTGGCGGCAGCAATGGCGATTGTATTATTCAAAATAAGCAGCGTTGATATAACCCTGTCAAACTGTTCATCATACATAAAAGCGACCAGTTTTGCACGCTGGCCTTTTTTGCCACCGACTTCCTCTAAGCTGTTAATTCTGGCACGTCTCAGTGACGAAAACGCCATTTCCGATGCACTTAAAAATGTGCCGATTACAAGCAGTATAACGAGAGATATTGACGATATAACGATAAATGCCACATCGGTATTCATTGTGATAGTTACCCCTTCTATGCATAAAAATATGTTCAATTATAACGTATCACGGTGTATTATGCAAGATAGTAAGAGATGCAGTTGACAAGATTATTCTCTGCTATACAGCTATGTATCCAAAAGCAATTGTTTAACAAAATCCATTATTTCCTCATATGTTGGAGCTTTTGCATTTCTGACATAATAGCCTGATGAACATACCCCCAGTGTGAGTGCATTTACTACGCCTAAATTGAGTACCAAACCCAGGCAGAATCCTGCGTTAAAATTGTCGCCTGCGCCTGTGGTGAGTATCGGCTTTTCGCAATAAGGACCCTCTACACGAAAAAATTCTCCTTCGATACAACAACACGCTTCTTTAAGCGGATGTACAACTACCCCAAAAATGCCCAAAGCTGAAAATGTCTTCATTACTTTTTCACGGAGATTATTTCTCCCGGTTGAGACTACATCCAGTACATCAGCTATAATGTTTAGTTCCTTCTCATTTAGCCCAAGAATAACTCGGAATTTTTCTTCAAATTGCTTGATTAACTCGATGGCGGCGATAATATCCTCGTATGAGCGTTTTTCAGGGTCCGCCAAATCAAATAAAGCAAAAGGTTTTTCCTTTGACATTGAATCGCTCATAAGAGGGAACGCTTCTTCAAGTAAGCCACGCCATATGCTGTTCATATGCGAAATCGCCGTCCAATTTCCAAAGCCAACTAAATCGCATTTACTAAAAAGAGATGCAACATCTCCGACGTTTCCAATAGCTGATTTTACTGACTCCCATGTTATATTATTAAATGGCGTAACCATGTTTAACATTAATTTGCCATCGCCAAATTCTAATGCTTCACTTCGGGCCGGTTCACATAAACTATAAACCTGCTCCATTTTATTCGCCATATCTCCAAATGCCGGATGAATATCCGGTATTCCTAACGCTCCGATATATGTTACCTTAGTTCCGTAAGATAAAAGCGCATTTGAAAGTATAGGCCCATTGCCTCCGAGCTTAGTCTGAACGGGAACAATTTCGAGATTTGTGCTTAATCCCGCAGCGCAGGAAATACGGTTGCCAAACGCATCCAGAGTGGGTATACGTGTGTATTGGTCAAGGTTTTGCCGTTTGTCTACCACATGGATAATTTCATCTACAAAACCATCCATTCCTATGACCATAAATGTATTGTGATTTTTGTGATTTCCTAATGCAATCAGCAGATTTCGGAGATTTTCCTTCATTTCTTTCATAGACGTTTGACCCTACTAAGCGGTTTGCCCTGATATAATTTTATTTATATTTGCTTTTGAGATATCTCCCTCCATCGGCCCAAAAGCAGAAACATTGAGAGCTGCTGTAGCAGCAGCCATTTTTAGGGTATCTGTCAGACTTCTTCCCTCTAACAGCCCACAAATAAAGGCAGCATCAAAACAATCACCGGCTCCCGTAGTATCTTTTACAGTGACGGGAAAAGCATTAATTGAAATCTTCTCATTTCTGCTAAATACCGTTGCTCCGCGCTCACCATCTTTTAGTGCTATGATTTCCAGATTTTCGTTTTCAAAGCAAATCTTAACTGCATCTTCAATTGAGTCTTTTCCACTAACCATCATGAGTTCCGCCGGCCCGGGAAGTAATATATTAGCATGGGTCATGACTTCTTGGATATTCTGTAGAATTGCTTTATCCTTCATCAGCTCCGGGCGAACGTTTGGGTCAAATGAAATCTTTGTGTTCTGCTGTGATAGTTTACGCATAAGGGTTAATATTTCATTTGCAAAACTCTGTTTTGCCATTAAGGAACAGCCCATAATGTGGTAGTAGCTTACGTCTTCCCCCAAAGCATCAGGCTCCGGTGCTTTAGGTCTTGTTGCGGGTGTTTCAGGAAAATGGAATAAGAACCTTCGCGAACCATCGCTAAAATATGTTACAAAAGCTACGCCGGTTGAGCCATCTTCATATTCTGTGATTTGTGAGCAATCCACACCACTCTTCTGTAAGCGATCTATAAGGCATTTCCCAAAATCGTCTTTACCAACGCCGCCTACTATACCTGCCTTATGCCCCAGTCTTGCGACGGTGTCAATAAAAATAGCCGGAGCACCACTTGGATAAGGACCAAGAAAAACGCCTTCTCTATCCAAAGGCGTATCCACTTCCGGTCGCATTACTTCACACAGCAATTCTCCCATTGTCCAAACACTAGCCATGATAAACTCTATTCCTTTCACACTTATATATACAAACCATCCGGTTCATTATAGGTTAAGCTCGCATAACACTTCACTTACATCAGGAGCATATCCTTGCCTTACATAAAGCCTTGTCACTGCATTGGACAAAATTAACCTTTCAGTCAAATCTAATCCACCTAATGCGCCAATTAAATATCCACCGTTAAAAGTGTCGCCTGCACCTGCTGTGATAATAGGTTTCGGACAGTGAATTTGCTGCATTGAAGCAAAACCTTCATCAGCATTTACAGCTACCGCAATGTGTGGGGTATGCACAACAATTTCATTGAGACCGATTTGTTTCCTTAAATTTTGCATTGCTTCTTTCCCTATACAAGTTTCGTCAAAAGTCTCTCCAAAGTAAGAAAATAGCAACGAAGCCTCATGTTCGTTAAGGCTGAGAGTCATCTTAACTGTGCTGCTTAGTGCCGCCAGTTGTTCTATGGTGTGTTTAAGCGAGTTTTTATCCCGTTTCTTCAAATCAGCAAAATCAAAAAACATCCGCTCACAATGACCATCAATAATATAGTTTTCACAAATCCCTGAAACTAAAGCATCAAAAAAAGGCATGGAAGACCAATAGCCAAGAGCTATAATTTGCGATTGTTTAAAAATCTCATCTAACCTTTCGGTTCCAATTACATCATGCAGCACTTTCCAGCTAATCTCATACAATGCATCCAGATTAGGGAACATAGCCTTACCATCTTCAAATTCAAATATATGGCATAACCCTGGGTCTCCGACAGAGATTATCTCACTCAAAGTCTTAAACTGCTCAAATGCAGAATCGATTTTATCCTTTCCAAACATCCCAAGCATAACCGAATTTCCGCCGAGACACCCAACAGCCTTTCCTGTGTTACAGGTAAACCCTCCGTATGAGCGGCGCTTTCTGATAATCTCGCGAGCTAATCCGCCTTTTTCGCACATTACTATTGCATCACCAAAATTTTTCATTTTATCATAAAGTACAACATCATTGTTACTTGTCCTCAACTGAACAACTTGCCACACTTCATCAACAAAGCCGTCAATGCCAAGAGTTATGCGTCCGGACAAGTTTTCTAAACAGTCGATGATTTTAGCTTTATTCATTTTGATTACCTCATACAAGCTATATATACTGTCCGAATTCGGTATCGATATGTTACATATATCTCTTTGCTTTACCGTTGCACATACAGACATGTATCCAATCTTTTACTACAGCCTTTATCTTCTCTTTTACAGGAGGCATTACGTCCAAGGTATAAGGGTTTTCCGGCAATCTATTGAGCTCTTTGCGCAGTTCATTCATGTATGTACTATGAATAATGGTTCCTACGTTGACCTTGCTGATGCCACCTAAAATTGCTTTCTTTATATCTTCAGCAGGGATGCCTGTACCGCCGTGTAATACTAATGGTACATCAACACAATCATTAATTTTTTTCAATCTTTCAAAATTAAGTTCAGGCTTACCTTGATAAAATCCGTGGGCATTGCCTATTCCGATAGCCAAAGAATCACATCCACTTTCGCGTACAAGTTCCACACAATCATCAGGTGAAGCTAAAAAGTCACCGCCTTCAAAGTCACCCTCAATCCCGGTCCCTCGGATACGTCCGATTTCAGCTTCCACCACGGCATCAAGCTTATGTGCTTTATCTACAACTGATTTGACCATGCTTATATTTTTCTCCAGCTCATATTTCGATGCATCCATCATAACAGATTTGAAGCCGTATTCCAGAGCCTCATTACATGCATCAACATTAAAAGCATGATCTTGATGCAATAATATTGGTACCGTTACCATTTTAGCGCAACTTAAGCCCATTGCACTGCAAGTCTCTGTACCAAAAGCCTTGATAACCAGAGGATTTGCTGCAATCATAATTACCGCGCTTTCTTCTTCGGCGGCCTCTATTATAGCCTGCAAATCCCAAATGTCCGAAAAATTGAACGCAGGTACGGCATAACCTTCTTTGTCTGCATCTCTTAAAATATTTGTTGGCGCAATCATAGTTTCTCCTAACTTAAATAACAATTTTCATTTTGAAGTGCCGATGGATTCTGAAGCAAACATGACAGACCCCTGATTTTCCAGCCACTCATACCTATATCCACTCTGCACACAATCTGTAATAACACAATCACATACTGCTTTAACATTAGCAAGATATGATTTACCAAATTTTGTGCTATCCGCAAGAATAAATGATTTTATGGATGATTCAATCATACATTTTTTTATTTCCGCATCTTCAAACCTCGGGGTTGAGAATCCATACGTTTCTTCAATTCCGTTAACACCCATAAAGCTCTTGTCAGCTCTGATATTCCTTATAAATTCCACAGCCAAGCTTCCCTCAAATGTATCATGCGCATAATTTACTTCGCCGCTTACGGCAATCACTTTATGTAAATTTTGCTGACTCTGCTGAGAAAGAGTCTTTAGCGAAACCAACGAGGTGGTGACTATTATAAGATTCTTTTTGTCGCCAACCGCAATGAGTTTTATTAGTTCTTCAACAGTACTGGAGCTATCCACCAAAATTGTGTCGTTATCTTGAATACATCTGTACGCAATGGCAGCTATTTGCTTTTTACCCTCAATGTTTCTTGACTTAAGTGTATCCGTATGAATCGGAAGACCCACTGAATATATAGCCATAGCACCACCGCGGGTACGCTTAAGTTTACTTTGTGAATCAAGTTCATCTAAGTCTCGTCTGGCAGTAACTTCTGAAACATCCAGAAGATGACTGATTTCTGAGACTTTAATGGACTTTTGGTTACAGACCAGTTCGAGTACTTTTTGTTTTCTTTCTTCTGGTAACATTTACCCTTCCTTTTCTGAACTGCGTTATGATTTCTTTTTCTTCTGCCACATATCAAGCGCAACTGCAAATAAAATTATAAGACCAATGACAATCCTCTGCCAATGGGAATGAACTTGTAAAAGATTCATGCCGTTATTGATAACTGCAATTATTGCTACTCCAAACATAGCTCGCCCGACAGATCCCACTCCACCGTACAGACTGGTTCCGGAAAGAACCGTAGCGGCAATAGCAAAAAGCTCAAAGCCATCAAGTGCTGCTGGCTGTCCGCTCTGAAGCCTCGATGCGTTTAGTGCGCCTCCCATTGCCGCAGCTATTGAACAGATAATATGCCCTAAAAGAATTACTTTCCCTGTGTTGATACCGCCCAAATGAGCTACAGCACGGTTGCTTCCTGTGGCATACACATGGCGGCCAAATACCGTTTTGCTCAGGAGTATAGCCATAATAGTAACACAAAAAGTGACAAACAAAGTAATTACAGGTATCCAACCCGTTGGTCTGCTCTCTGTTGCTATAAGCCTTGCTGCACCAAGCCAAGAAAATGCAGAGGGTATTCCAAAAACAGATGTGCCGTCTGCAACCACAAAACTCAGCCCTCTCGCTATTGTTAGCATTGCCAATGTAGCAATCATCGGCACTACGCGAAATTTAGTAATCATTATGCCATTTATACTTCCGCAAATAGTTCCTACCACAAAAGCAGAACCAATCAAAATCAAAATAGACCCGGGAACTGTGGAACTTAATACGGGGACATCTCTGGCAATAACAGATGCAACAATTCCGGACAACGCAGCTACTGAACCGACAGAAATGTCAATTCCTCCTAAAATTATAACATATGTTAACCCCGCTGCCAACATAGCGTTTATAGCCATCTGGGTTGTCAGATTGATAAGGTTCATAGATGTAAAAAAAGGTGATGTAGTAAAAATGTCAGTAATTCGCCAAGTTGTAAAAAATTGTGAAGTGGTAACGCCAAAACCTAAAACTAATAGGATAAGAAATAGAAGTATAACGTTCTTTTTTGCCCACGTTTTCATGTCAATTTTCATCTTTTGCTGTTCCTTCCTAAAACCCGTTATTTATATCAGTACTTGCTCTAATGCATCTAATAATATTAAAGATATAAGGCAGTCTGATATTTTATTCACTCAGCATTACTATGAAGACTTGCAAGTTCAATAACAGATTGTTCTGTCGCTTGTTCCCAATCAAGCTCTCCGCTTATTTCGCCTTCGCGCATAACAATAATTCTATTGCTAACACCCAGTATTTCAGGTAATTCAGACGAAACCATGATAATACAACCGCCACTGTCTACAAACTCGTTCATGAGCCTGTAAAATTCAGATTTTGCATTTACGTCTATTCCGCGAGTAGGTTCGTCTAAAATTAAGATTTTGCTTTCCGCAACGAGCCACTTCGCAAGAATAACTTTCTGCTGATTTCCGCCTGAAAGATTTTCCGTTGTTGTCTCTATGCTAGGGGTTTTGATTTTAAGTTTTTCAACTGATTCTCTTGCAACTCGATCTTCCCAACTATTGTCTAAAAACCCAAATCGCTTGTGGTTTTTTGTGAGGCTTGGAAGTACAATATTATTTTTGATCATCGCCTGCAACATAAGTCCCGTCGTCCGCCTATCTTCTGTTACGAGACCTATTTTATGACTGATTGCACTCATGGGGCTATCAAACTTTACTTCTTTTCCTTCTACAAAAACTTTACCTGAATCCGCTTGCCTTGCACCAAAAATAGTTTCCATAACTTCAGTGCGCCCTGCACCTACCAGACCCGATATTCCTAAAATCTCGCCCTCGTAGGCAGTGAACGATACATCATGAAATTCTCGCTTTCGGGACAGGTTTTCAACGCGCAACATTTCCTTACCCCTAACATGTTGCTTACGATTATAGTAATCTTTTATCTCTCTTCCCACCATGTTGGCAACAATATCTTGCTCAGAAGTTTCTTTAATCATGCAAGTTTTGATCTTTTGACCATCTCGCAAAATTGAAATCCTGTCACACATTTTGAAAATTTCTACCATTCTGTGCGAAATATATATAATCGCAACCCCACGTTCTCTTAGACTATCTATTTGCATAAAGAGAGACTCAATTTCGTGTTCCGAAAGCGATGATGTCGGTTCGTCCATTATAACAACTTTTGCCTTTTTGTTTATTACCTTTGCAATTTCAATCATTTGCTGTTGAGCAGCTGTTAAGTCTCCCGCAATATCGGTTGCTTTGATGTTTTTCAGACGCATAAACTCAAGTAACTCATCTGCCTGCTTTTCCATTGATTTCCTGTCCAGAAACATCCCGGAACGCAAAGTCGGCTCACTGCCTAAAAAGATATTTTCAGCAACACTTAGGTCTTTAGCAATACTTAGTTCTTGATGAATGACGGATATCCCTCTATCAAGTGCCTCGCGAGGATTTTTGAAAGATACACTGTCTCCATCCAGTAGTATCTCACCTTCCTCCAGAGAATAAACTCCCGACACAATTTTTATGAGAGTAGACTTTCCTGCCCCATTTTCTCCAACAATAGCGTGAACTTCGCCCGGGTAAAAATCAAGCGAAACATCAGAAATTGCTTTTACACCTGGGAAATTCTTACTAATACCTACTACTTGCAGATAAGGTTTCATAGCTCTGGCTCTCCTTGTTAATCGTAGAAATAATAAGGAAGCGCACGGAATGAGTTTCATTCAAGTCCGCGCGCTTCTGTTGATTTCAGACACAGCCTCTAACGTCTACTCAAAGCACTTTATCGCGTGAACACATCCCCATTATGGCATAACTGCATTAGATGAGTCAACAACGAATGGAGAAATAAGTATTTCTGCTGCATCAACTCTGCCCTGTGTTAACCAAAGTATTTTTTGTTCTGCCACGCCAAAACCGATTGCAAAAGGATCTTGGGCAATGTCAGCTATCCAAATTTGACCGTCAACAGGGTCAAGGATTGCCGCGTGTGCTTCTGGGTTTGCATCAAACCCTACTATTCTGGTTGTTGCTCCCGCTGTATGAATTGCCGACAAAGCACCTACACTGGCGGGCGAACCTACAGAGAATATCATTACCATATCGGGGTGTAAGATAAGTGCATCTTCCATAAGGTTTCTCGCAATGTCTGCCTGTCCCATGTAGTTACCAATGGTATGGATCGTGAGATTATATTCGTCAACGTACTGCTCCACATAGCTCCGCCATCCTGCTTCGCGATCAACAGTACTTTGCGGCTCAAGATGTTGGATAACGCCAATGACCGCACCGTTTGCTACTCCCAAATCTCTGAGTGTCTGCATCGTCACTTGCCCTGCAAGCACCCCTCCTTGGAAGTTATCTGTGCCTACGAAGCTAATTATTTTGTCGGTAAGGTCTGTGCGTGCATCAAATCCAAACATTGGAAATCCTTCAGCGCTTGCATTTTCTATTGCTACGTTCGTAGCAGCAGGTTCATTGATTGCAAGTGATATCGCATCTACATTAAGCACCATAAGGTCTTGGATACGTTCAGATGCTACATCTCCTCGTAAATCACTTTCTAAAACGATTGCCTCGAAGCCAAGTTGGTCAGCGGCAGCCAAAATCCCTTCTTCAACCAAGAGGTAAAACGCATGTTCACGAGAGCCGAGAATAAAACCAAGGGTAAAATCGCCTTCTGCGGGAGTTGCAGCATCTGCTGGGGGGGGAGCCGGTTCGTCAGCACATGCAGTAATAGCAAATACTAAAACAAACAGTAACAAGAGCGGTAAAAATTTTTTCATAATAATTCCTCCATAATAGTTGTATTCAGAAATTCCGAATGATTATATCCTCAAAACCACTTGCAACTACAGTAACCCACATCTCAGGAAGCTATGGAACTTCGTATTTGGTAGATACGGCAGTTCAAGCAGTTTTTTGGCCAACACTTGCGAGAGTTTAAGCTTTTGCCCACTCTTAGGATGCCAACATCAATCGAAAACATTTAAGCACCACATCCTAAGCATTTGCTCAAGCTCATTAAGTTGATGACGTTGATTTATTTTTTATCTTTTTGTTCATTTTCTTTTGTTTTTGTTTATTATAGCATTTTCTTAAGAGCTTTGTCAACAATATTTACCAAAATTATATAAAATTTATTTGACAAAATTATACACCATCACTACTGCTGAGATTCAAATCTACATAATTGCCTTGCGGTGTCACGCATTAACAACGCTTTTAATCCTCGTCGTTAATCCATTTAGTCCAAAACAATCAGAATATCTCTGCATCACTCTAATCAAACAATTTTCCGTTGCCGTTTGAGCATCCACACCAACCATCTTAAGGCTTTCGAACAACACAGACATTTCTTGCTTCACTTTAGGGTTTTCAAAGGTATAGTGGCCGCCGATTTTTGCTATAAGGCTCGCTAGTTTATCATCGGCTAAAACCTCAGCAACAGAAAGTTGTGAATCAGAACCTGTCATCCATTTTCTCCATCGCTCACTCTTTATGGTTTCCTCTCTTAACACATCCGCCAAGTTTGAAGCCTTTGTAATCAACCCGGTTTTAAGAAGGGTTTGTTCTGTCGCTGCAAGGCTTGTGTATGCGACGGTTTCTGCAACGCCGTACTCTGGAGCGACGTTTGAAGCGGTTATACCTAACGCAGGATGCGCCAGCAAAATTTCATCTGAAAGATAGTCTGCATTGTGTTCTTTTAAGCCAACCCCATATTTTCTCGCAACCGATACCAGTTTTGTGGCTGCTTGAGCATCAAAATTACCTACATTCTCTGTGTGCCGAGTGAGGGTTCCGGTTTGTCCTACAATGAAAAGCGGCAAAGGCAGACCCTTATCATTCAGCCGGCTGCATAATTGGTTAATAAAGTCTTCATACGCCTCAATTGAAGTCAATCCTCCGTTAGTTTCCTCTGTTCCGGCCTCGTAGTCAACAGGTGGAAGATTGCGTTTTTTGCGTTCGTCTTCAATATATTCAATGAGTTCCACTGTACGTTCAATTACGGTATCCATTGGTACCACGCTCCCGGCATGAGGGTCTTTCGTGGGGTCAATGTGAAGCAAATTAAATCCTGCAAGCAAGTCTGTAAGGTATGAACGCTTTGCTATTCTCATCGCTTCTTCTGCGGGGAGCTTAGCGGCTCTCTCCTCATCACGTTGCCAAGGTCCGCCATGGTCGCGGCATATATAGTACAAGCCGTCAAAGGCAATGTCACCAGCGATTTTATTGATAGTATTAACAAAATCATACTGATCCCAATTGCGAACATAGCCACGCCCAAACTCAGCCGAATCTATTTGATTTCTACTGGCAATGAACATAATGGGAAAATCCATCTTTTTTGCCAGTTTAAGCGAAGCGAAAATCAGAGTTTCGGACATTGGTCCAATTCCAAGAAGTGTCGCCTTTTGTCCGTTGCCCTCTAATTTGTAAACAGCTTTCATCATTTCTCGCATATTAATCATTTCTTTCAACCACACCCTTCAGTTTTTGCACATAAATGTGCGAATATTTATGATTTTGTGCATCTTTGAGCAATTTTATCATGAATTATCAAACCGGTCAAGCATTTTATCCTTTGCGACAATATGTAGCGACCTCGAATTTGCGATCCGTGTGAAGGCACCAAAAAGCAATAGGCGCAGGGCACCGCCCCTGCGGTAATTGCAACCCTTGATTGACAAAACAAACACCCGACAGAAGCTCCACCGAGTGATTTGTAAAAAATCGAGTGTGATGCGCATTCATATTTCCGCTTCAAAACTATTAAACTAACGTCCGCATTGTGTAGTTAAGCTTTTTATCAAATGTGAAAACATCACACCCACCTACAACATTAAATCCGCATAATATACAGTCAACGAAATCGAGACTTTTCTCAGAAAAAATCTTTAATGCAAACAAAAGAACATTTTTTGCTTCTGGCTCAACATTTGGGAGTGAGATAAATATTGCAAGACCACTTGCTATTTCATTGCGAGGCATGGAGTAGACTTTTGATAAAACATATACCACTTCTGCCAATACTTCAAATCTTATAGTTACTCTTTTTGATTCAATTAAAGCGCATACATCGTTAGCCATTTTTGCGTTGTCATTAAGAATGTACCGTAAAATGGCATTTGCATCAATAATTAGCATGTTTCTCCCTTAAAGCTTCGCCCCATGCCTCTTTTTCAAGAGGAACCAAATCCGAGTTTGCATATTTGGCAAAAATTCCCATTGCACCTACGGTTTTTTCGTTTTGAGTGACAGGGTTCTCTTTTTTCTCGTAAAGCACTTGCAATTCTTTTAAAAACTCGATAGCAACAGCTACCTTGTCATCAGGTATATCCTGAATAAGTTCAATAGCTTCAGCTTTTAACTTAGTCATAATTTCATCCCAACCTTTCATAGCTATAGCATACAACAGTTCTTGCAGATTTACAATGGAAATATGTTCAGACCACCGATTAGCAGACTTTACCTAGCATTTTGAACGATAACGCCGTACCAGCCGAGACCGTCATATTCCTCGTAACCTAAAGTGCGTGCATAGGCGACCAGGCTGCCCTTTTTATCTATAAAGTAACCTTTTTGCGAATTTTGCTGCATTTCCAAGGGAAAAACGTTGTATAAATCGACTCCGTCTGATGCAGCTATTATGCGCTTTGCATTGTCCAGCAGAAGAACTCGCGAATATGCCCATTCCTCTTTACTCAGGTTCGGCTCGTCCTTTACTATTACCTTTGACTGCGTTTCCCAATCAAAGAAAACACCGAGAACGCCGAGTACGCGACCACGGCTTTCGCCGCCTTGGCGTACCGCTGTGGCATAGACAGCCACCGGTTTGCCGTCCAGCATCGGGTCATCGTAGATATCCTGTGCAATGTATTGCTCGCCAGAACTCGTCTCCAAAGCGCGTTTATACCAGTCACATTTTGACACATCCGAACCTTCTCCGAGTGTATATGCACCCCGGCGTGACACGGCGACTACCTTTCCTTGCGCATCAGTCAACACAAGGTTCATATAGACAGAGTAAAACTTATTTATCAAGCCAAGCCGTTTTGATGCGTGGCTGCTGCTCTCCGCCGTCACACTTTCCAAACACTTATAGAACGCTTCATCGGTCGCCCACCAACGCACATCGGCAGTGCGCTCGTATAGATTGCGCACGATTAGTTGCACAAGTGTCTGCGCCATTTCGGAAAGTCTACCCACGTCACGGCTTTTAAACTCTTCAGCCAGATGTTCTGTTTGAGATTTGATACGCTCTATAACAGATGTGCGCAAACTCTCGGATGCTTCAGATATCTGACCTGCAAGATTTCCTACTTCTTGTGCGACAACAGCGAACCCCTTCCCTGCTTCTCCTGCACGAGCCGCTTCAACTCTGGCATTAATTGCAACGAGATTTGTGCTGCCGGCAGTCTTTTCTATGGTGGTGGAGAAACCTTGAATTTCATCCATAATTTGCTTCATCCCGGTTCTGAGTTGTTCTTGCGCTGACCCGGACATTTTACTCTCGCTCTTCATTGCTGCTTCTCCTCAATTATATTTTGAATCTTCTTTTCCAATTTAAGCTCATGTTCTTCAACTTTATGGATTTGTTCCTCCAGTTTATGTCCGTTTTCCTCTATATGGTTTATCTGTTTTTCCAGCTTATGCTCGTGTTCTTCGATATCGCTTATCTGCTTTTCCAGCTTATGCTCGTGTTCTTCGATATCGTGAACTTGCTCTTTTATTTCAACAATTTGCTCTTCGATTTCCTTGACATTTTGAGCAAGTTTCATCTCCGATTCTTCGTTTTTAATCTCAAAATGAATCAGTAATGCAAGCGCCGCCCGCAAAACAATAACGGAACCCACGGCGATAAAATCAGTCAGCTCTGTAACCAGAACCGTCCGCAGAATTTCTGCTGCAAGTTTAAATTCGAGACCTAACGCAAGACCTTTAGCCAGCCTGAGGCGGGTGTTTGCCTTTCGGCGCACATAGTTATAAAACCCTATAATGCCCGAAACCAGAACTATTGATAACCCCATATATTCAAATATGAGTATTGCTATATGAAGGAGCTCGTAAAAAATTGATCTTGCTATATCCACGTTGCAGTGCCTCGTCCGATGTGTAGGGGTGGGGTGGTGTACCGTCTAGTGAGTCAGTATACAACTTGCGCACGTAGTAGTCAAGTGCTACGTTTTGCGGTTATAACCGTATACTTCCCCGAAAAACATTTAGTTTTGCGGTTTTCTCCGTAAAAATTTGCTTGACAAAATCTGCTATACTATTGCTATGAAAGTCCATTTAGCTATCTGTGAAGATGAGATAACTGAATCAGAGCATTTGGTAAGCCTTGTGTGCGAGTGGGCAAGGTCTGCTAAAATCAGCGCGGAAGTGTCGTCATATGACAGTGCTGAAGCATTTTTGTTCGCCTACGATGCTGATAAATCTGTCGATATTTTGCTGCTCGATATTCAGATGAAGCAGATTGACGGCATGGCGCTGGCAAAACATTTGCGGCAAGACGGTGGTGAGATGCAAATTGTATTTATCACGGGACTGCCTGATTTTGTCGCCGCAGGATATGAAGTCTCCGCTCTGCACTATCTGATGAAGCCGGTTTGCAAAGAAAAACTGTTTACCGTGCTCGATAAAGCGGCAGTGCTTTTAAACAAAACCGAAGAAACCATTCTCGTGGAAACGGAAAACGGGCAAACGAAGCTGTTTTGCCGCGATATTGAATATGCCGAAGCGTTTGCACACACTACAATTATTCACGCAGGACGTGGGGAAGCATCTGCTTTAAAGGCGCATATCTCAATCAGCGAACTCGAAAGTAAGCTGGGCGATGCTTTTTTGAGGTGCCACCGCTCATATGTTGTAGGTCTGCGCCATATCAGGCAAATCACCAAAACAGGCGTTTTTATGGACAGTGGCGCAGTAGTCCCGCTCAGCCGCAGGCGTTACAACGAAATAAACCGCGCGTTTATTGATTATTACACGTAGGGGCGGCCGTCCCTGGTCGTCCGAGGCCCATTGCACCGCCTTTAAGACGGATTTTAAATTATTGATTAATGATGGGAGAAGCTTTAGGTATGCGCAGTATATTATCATGGCTGATTGACAGGCGTTTGGCCGCCTACCAAGGTGACCTTGCTCAAAAGCATTTTGATGCAGTGCAGAGCATTTACCGCCAAATGCGCGGCTGGAGACATAATTATCACAATCATATTCAGATTATGAAAGCGCACATATCCCTCGGTCAAGTAAGTGAACTGGAGGCATATCTGGACAAACTGGATGCTGACCTAACTTCGGTAGACTCCATCATTAAATCAGGTAATCTCATGCTTGATGCTGTTTTAAACAGCAAGCTCTCACTTGCCGGAGAAAAGAAAATTAGTGTAACTGCAAAAGCCACAGCACCCGAAACAATGAATGTATCCGATATTGACCTGTGCGTTGTGGTGGGAAATCTGCTCGACAATGCCATCGAGGCTTGTTTGAGGCTGAAGGACGAGGATGCACGATTTATACGTGTGTATATCGGGTTGCTAAAAGGCCAATTTTATGTCTCTGTCTCAAATTCCATGGGAACAGATGTAAAAAAACAAGGCACACGATACCTGACCACCAAGAACAGCTCACACGGGTTCGGGTTACAGAGCGTTGACAGGGTTGTCCGCAAATATGGCGGGTATGTCAATCGTCAAAACGAGGACTGCATTTTTGCCACCGAGATAATGCTGCCGATATAGATTTTGCGAAAAAAATTGTAGGATTTTACGAAAAAGTTTTTTGCGATTGTTTTCAGTGAAAGTATATGATATACTCTAAAACTCGCTAATAATGATATAATAAGCTCTAGATTTGCAGAGGTATCTTCCATTATGACATATAACCGGACACAAAGTAAGGTAGGCATATGAGCCTATTGAGAATGAATCGAAAAGCAACTCGCCTAACAAAAAAGGTGCGCATCATATTTCTGGCAGTTCCCGCACTGCTGGGTGTCGCCATATTAGCCGTTGGCTTACTGACATCAAGGACCATTACCGATGATGCCGCCCGGCAGATGTCACGGCAGTATTCAATTGAGTCTGCTGCTAATTTTCAATCCTTTATGAATCCGCATATGCTTGTTATGCAGCAGATGTCGTATTCCATTACGATAGCCAGATGGCTTGCAGATGAATATAACTTAGAATATAAACACGATGCATTTCAGGCTATGATGGGTCACGCCAGAACTAAGCCTTATGCTTATTTTATGTTCACTGTTTATGACTCATGGAAAGGTTATAATTTCCGCACCGACCTTGAGTTTGATGATTTTGTGTCTTGGGGGCAGCTTTCGGGCGGCGAGGCGAGCCAATGGTTTTTTGATGCCAGAGATGCGGAAAATATGTTTATACTCAACATCCAGCGCACCAGGCCGGATGAAGATGGTAATTGGGATTTGTACATATGGTCAAACCACAGGATTTATTACAACGACCAAATAGTGGGGGTCTTCACAGTCGGTTCTCCTTTTGAGGAGGTTTACACCGCCACCTTCGGTGGCTTTGATGTAGCTAACAAGCGAGGATATATTATTGACCGTGACGGCAGGGTACGTTTGGATAGTGCCGGGATTTTGGAAACAACGCTTGATGGATTACCTGTTTTTCCCGAAGTACCGGAAACACTTAACAACCCCCAATTAGTCAACTATATTGACAGCCATTTGCAGGGGCTCCGTGGAGGGCTGTTCCCGCTTGGCACAGAAACCTGTGACCCTATCGGGCTTAACGATGGTGCGTTTCGTTATGCCAGTGTCACACCCATTATAGGGACAGACTGGTCGGTAATGGTGCTTTCAGACGATACCGGAGTATTCGGCGTGAGCATTATTCCTTTGATAATCATCTCTGTTGTTATACTTGTCTTTTACGCTATGCTTGGAAATGTGGCAATGCGCCGTATTCTCTTAACTCCTTTGGAAAAACTTGCGCAAAGCACGGTTGAAATAGGCACAAACGATTGTGTAGCAATTTATGGCACGGATCGGGACGACGAAATAGGATATTTAGCGCAAACCATTAAACACTCACAAGAAAGGCTTGTATATCGCGAGCGAGTGTTAAACACCCTAAACCAAGCGGCACAAATTTTGCTGACCTCCAATTTGGATATGACGGAAGCAGTCACCAAAAGTATGGAAATCGTTGGACGAAGTGTAAATGCTGACCGTGTTCATCTTTGGAGAAACGAGATGGTTGACGGCGAACTCCATTTTGTTTTAACATACAACTGGCTCAGCAATGCGGAGATAGGCAAAATAGTCGGTGATTTGGGGATGAGCTTCCCATACAGCGAAAGACCCGGGTGGCTTGAAACACTTAACCGGGGCGAAAGCATGAACGGTCCTGTTTCGGAGCTGCATCCCGAAAATGAGGCCTTTCAGCGTGCACATGGCGTAAAGTCCTTTGCAACTGTGCCGCTGTTTATAGGCAATGAATTATTTGGTTCACTAAGTGTCAGCGACTGCACCACAGAGCGAAAATTCACAAACGAAGAAATGGAAATGTTTGCTTCCATCGGATTAATGTTTGTAAACTCGCTAATCCGCAACGAACAAATTAATTCCGCGAAGGAGGCGCAAATAGCGGAGGAAAGCAACAGGGCAAAATCGCGCTTTTTAGCGCATATGAGCCATGAGCTCCGGACACCAATCACGGCAGTTTTGGGTCTCTCGGAGATTCAACTGCGAGGCCCTAAGCTGCCGCAACGAGTGGAGGAAACCTTTACAAAAATTCATGACTCATCACAAGTATTGCTGGGTATTGTAAACGACATTCTGGATTTTTCAAAAATCGAATCAGGAAAGCTTTCTCTCATAACCGAAGAGTACGAAGTGGCAAGCCTCATTAGCGATATGGCTGACTTGGCTTATTTGGAGCGCGGCAATACTGAATTCCGGATGAGAGTAGACGAGCAGTTACCCGCTCGGTTAATTGGAGATATATTGCGCATAAGACAAATAATATACAACTTAACCACCAACGCTTTCAAATATACAGCATCCGGCTTTGTAAACTTGTCGTTTGGGTGTGAAAAAGAGCAAAGTGACAATATTACGCTTGTTATTACAATACAAGATACAGGCTTCGGTATGACTCAGGAGCAGCTAAAGGTCTTGAAAACCAGCGAATACTCCCGCTTCCACGAGCGGGAAGACCGATGGATTAACGGTACCGGCTTAGGTATACCCATCGTGTACAGTTTAGTGCAGATGATGGACGGCAGGATTGATTTTAATAGTGAAGTCGGAAAGGGAACGACTGTCGTCGTGCGCATTTCGCAGCAGACCGCTGAATCGGAGGTTTTAGGCAAGGAAACCGCCGCCAATCTTCAAAACTTTGAATCGCATACGTGGTCGGCGAGCAAAACCCTTGAGTTTGTGCCCGAGCCGATGCCTTACGGAAAGGTTCTTGTGGTCGATGATGTTGATGCTAATATATTTGTCGCAAGGGGTCTGCTTTCTTTTTACGATATTTCCGTAGATACCTGTAAAAACGGTAAAGAGGCAATAGAAAAAATCGAGCGAGGCATGGTTTATGACATTGTATTCATGGACTACCTTATGCCGGAGCTAAATGGAAACGAAACAATGCAAATCATGCGCAACCTGGGATATCACCATCCTATTGTGGCTCTGACTGCAAATGCCATAGTCGGTCAAGCAGAGGAATTTATTAAAAATGGATTTGATGGTTTCGTATCAAAGCCTATTCAGACCTTGCGCCTGGACGAAGTCTTAACCAAATTCATCCGTGATAAACAACCGCCGGAGGTTATTGCCGAGGCAAAGGCAAAAAGGCCCACTATCCCCCGGGCTAACAGGATAGATGATTTTTTGAGTAGCACAAACATTGCTGAAAAATTACGGGCGGATTTTGTACGAAAACATGAAAAAACGCATCAAGAAATATGCCAGTACATAGAAAAAGACGATTTTGCAACTGCTCATCGTCTGGCGCACACGCTAAAAGGCTCTGCGGGGCTGATAGGCGAAGTTCCACTTATGTTAATCGCAGATGATATTGAAAATTTACTACTGAATAAGGAAGAACCTTCCGACGATAAATTGACCCTTCTAGAAAATGAACTTGCCGCTGTGCTTGAAAATATTATACTGCCGGAGGCTGCTCAAAATTTTGGCGTTATGGACAAAAACGAAGTCAGTGCCCTTCTAAACAAGCTGGAACCACTTTTGAAAGCATGTAACATCAAGTGCTTGGACTTTTTAAGTGACTTACGCATGATTCCGGAGGCTGCCACGCTTATCAGGCAGTTGGAGGATTATGATTTTGAATTAGCACAAAAAAGCATGAAAACATTAAAGCAAATTTTTGATGATTAAAAGCTTCATAGGGCAGCAGATAACCATTCATGCACGTACAGATACCATTCGTGCATGATTTTACTATTTTCGCAACCTTGCGCTACAATACCAAGTATAACTATGTATGCTGACACAAGGAGAACTCGCCATGTCGAACCTGACTTTTGTCCTCAGTTCAATACGACGATACAGCCGGGGATTACTTCCGCTTGGACTGCTTAATGCGGTTATGGGCGCACTTGTGCCGTTTGCGGGGATTTTTCTACCTATGATAGCCCTGAGCCTCTTGGTTGACGGCGCTTTCATGGCTCAGATTGTGCTCTATATCGGCGGATACACCTTACTGCTTGTGTTGCTGCATTTTTTGAATGACTTTAGCAACAGGGCTTGGAGATTTCGCATAAACGACATCTCGTTTGGGTCAGGGATGGATTTACGAAGTAAAAACCTCGGCTGCGATTACAGTTACCTTGAAGACCCGAAAAGCCAGAACCTGTACACCTTAATCCTGCAAAATTTAAGTAATACACGGGAAAACTGTTATATTCAAGTAGCTCTTTTCGGGTTCAGGCTCATCACAGGCGTATTGGGTTTTATCCTCTTCTCTTTCGTTTTGACGGGGCTCAACATTTGGGTAGTTTTACTTCTCACAACAACTGCGATAGCAAATTATCTCGTCAGCAGATGGGCAAACCGCTATGAGCATAAAAACAAGGATAACTGGTCGCCGATAGAGAAGAAAATCGCGTATATAATAAAGGTGACAGGGAATTATGATTATGGCAAGGACTTGCGCCTTTACAACATGAAACCATGGTTTATGTCCATTGCCGAAGGCTTGTTCAAAGCCCGCTCCGATTGGGACAATAAAGTTCAGAGCCGATTTTTCGTTTCAAAGGCAGTAGGTGCGCTGACCGTGCTTGTCAGGGACGGTGCCGCTTATGCTTTTTTGATTTACATGGTCGTGCAGGGAAGTGTCGGGATTGCCGAGTTTATCTTATATTTCGGAGCTATTGCAGGTTTTTCCGTTTTTGTCACCAATATGATTGAAGGTATATCCGAAATCGGCCGCTCACTTCCATATGCAAGCGATATGCGCAAATATCTGAGCGGCGGTTTTCCGGAAGAACCGATAGACCCGCTACCGGCAACTTGGACTGAAAGCGGCGTTGCGCCAAAAATAGAAATAAAAAACGTAAGTTTTTCTTACACATCTGAGCAAAAAATCCTCGAAAATTTATCTCTGACCATAAACTCAGGAGAAAAGATTGCGTTAGTGGGAATAAACGGAGCAGGTAAAACAACAATTGTGAAACTCCTGTGCGGTTTTCTCGCTCCGAGCGAAGGCGAGATTTTGCTGGACGGCGAAAGCATCAAGAAGTACCGGAAAGCAGATATTTACGCACTGTTTTCAGCCGTTTTCCAAGATGAGTTTATCCTACCCCTCTCAATAGCAGAAAACATAGCACCAAACATCGTGGGGGACGGCATCCTCGACCCCGACGACGTAGGGGACGATGGCAATCTTCCCGCTGACACAGATGATGAGAGACAGACGAACCAACCACCTGCCTCGCTTGTCGCATCTTTGAACCATGCCGGATTATGGGACTACATAAGCCAGCTCCCCGAAGGGATTAACTCTCGAATGACAAAAAAAGTAAAAGACGAAGGCGTTATCCTATCGGGCGGACAAAACCAAAAGCTGTTTCTGGCACGTGCACTGCATAAAAATGCACCGATATTAATACTTGACGAGCCGACAGCCGCACTAGACCCGATTGCAGAAAGTGAAATTTACGAGTCCTACCACGAGCTTACAAGCGCAAAGACCTCCATATTTATCTCACATAGGCTCGCAAGCACACGCTTTTGCGACAAGGTTATATTGCTGGAAGGCGGCAAAATTATCGAAAGCGGCACACACGATGAGCTAATAGCACTAGGTGGCGAATACGCAAAAATGTACGAAATACAGAGTCATTATTATCGGGAGGGAAGCCCACAATGAATCTAAAAAATCTGCGTAAATATTCCATTGATGCCATAAAAATAATACACAGCCTTGACAAATGGATGATACCTGTGAATCTGGTAAAATCGCTCTTTGTTGCTGCCGTGCCATTTGTGGTAATTGTCCTGTCGGCGGAAGTCATAAACAGGCTTATAGCTGGTGGCGGATTTGAAGACACTCTCATATTTGCCTTAATCAGCGTTGCCGCTATTTTCGCGCTCACTGCAATCGGCGATTATTTCACAAAGGTCAGAACCGTCAGACACAATCAATGTCTTCGCTTATACGACTTTGCTAAAAATGTAAAGGCGATGGAAATGGACTACGCAGAGCTTGAAAACCCTGCTATTAACGAGATAATAACTAAACTCAACAATCAGGAGAGAAACCTGGGATTTAGTTTTTCACTTTTGCTTGAAACGCTCGACGACATGACTGATAATATCTTCACAGCTTTGATTGCGCTGACATTTTTGATCCCGCTCTTAGTCGGAACAGACAGCTTGCCCGTCGTGTGGGTTGCCGTTTTTATAGTCGTATCAGTCGGTATCACATTTATAGCATCGGCTCTGCGTGCAAAATTTGACGATAACCAAAACAAAAAGATTATTGATGATAATTTTTGGCCTGATACGCTCCTTCAGTGGGAGGCAATATCGTTCGGTAACTACTTTACATATAAAGAGGGAAAAGATATTCGCATATACGGGTTTGCCGAGGTGATGAAGCGCAAATACAATGAAACCATGAAATTTTTCTTATCAAAAGCAGTTGTACGTGAATTTTCTATAAATCCGGGGCTCGTACACGGTGCCGTGGGAGCGGTGAGAGTCCTGATTTTGGGCGGAAGCTTTGCGTTCGTGGCGGCATTTATGACAGGCGAAACAAATCTCGGCAATGTCTTACTGCTTGCGGGAATGTTATATAACTTCACTCACGGCATCTCACGGACAATTTCATCTTCGTCTATTTTCTACACCATAGCAGAGGTTATGCAGCTCTATCTTGAATACATCAAAGTGCCCGAAAGCCTCTACAAAGGCTCTATTCCCATCGAAAAAAGAGACGACAACGAGTATGAAATTGAGTTTAAAAACGTTTCGTTCAAGTACCCCGGCAGCGATGCTTACGCCCTAAAAAATTTGAGTTTTAAGTTTAGTATAGGAAAACGCGTCGCCGTCGTAGGAATGAACGGCAGTGGTAAAACGACAATGATTAAGCTGCTTTGCAGACTTTTTGACCCGACAGAGGGTGAGATTACGCTAAACGGCGTTGATATAGCAAAGTATAATCTCGCTGAGTATCAAAGCATTTTTTCCGTTGTCTTTCAGGACTTTAAGCTCTTTTCCATGAAGCTGGGTCAAGTGCTTGCATCCGGCTCTGAATATGACTGCGAGAAGGCAACTCAATGCCTCAGCCGCGCAGGGCTTTCGATGCGTTTTTCCGAAATGCCCGACGGACTTGAAACCCCGCTTTACAAAGACTATGACGACGGCATAGATGTCTCAGGCGGCGAAGCTCAAAAGATAGCTCTGGCAAGGGCGCTTTACAAAGATTCTCCCATCGTAGTGCTGGACGAACCCACAGCCGCGCTAGACCCTATCTCCGAATTTGAAGTATACTCAAAATTCAATGAAATAGCAGAAGGTAAAACCACAATCTTCATCTCGCACCGCCTATCCTCATGCCGCTTCTGCCATGACATCGCAGTGTTCCACGAAGGCGAGTTGATACAGCGCGGCGAGCACGAGAAACTGCTTGCCGACGAGAGCGGTAAGTATTATCAGCTCTGGAGCGCACAAGCACAATATTACGACGGATGATACGTCTGCAAGAAAAACCATTTATTCCCACATAAACAGCTCACGGTACAGCGGCACCTCGGGAGCAATGCGAAATCGCCGCGGGAGCTCCATGCCTCTCAGTTGCGGGTATCTAGCCCACACCCTCTCCATCGTTCGCTTCGCCCACTCAATTTCATTACTTGGTGCATCTGCTTCTTCCAAGAAATCTCGATGAACCTCCCAAACCTGCATATGCCCCGCGCCTGTTGCCCAAAGATCACTCTCAGGCCAATAGAAATAGTTATCTGCATCGGTATGCCAGCGCCGCTCTGTAGGAGCAGTGTTATAGTTTTTATGCTCATGAAACAGTTTTGAATGGTACGCCTCGTGAACTATCACACCTGCAATAAACATAGGACTTCTCCGCATATGGTCTGCACCCATCCCTGCTGTCGGGCCATACACAAGCACATCGGAACGGACAGTGTCTGCCGGAATACCAATTACATCCATATAAGAAGAATAATCGCCGTGCACTCTTCCGGGGCGAATTTTATCAATATAGGTGGTCACCAGTTCATAATAATCCGGATAGCGGCGAATAATATCCAGTGCCTCCTCAATGCGCTGCACGAACTGACTGTCACCCTCAATCAAAATCTCACCTGTGTCCTTGCGTGTCCAAGACACGAGTGGCGGCTGTCTATCCACAATACTCACGATATCCGAAAACAATACATTGATGCTTTCGGTAATATTTTCTTTATCCGAATCAGTCAAAACACCCTCACTATCAATCAGCACTCTCAAAGACCTAAGTTCATTTATCAGTTCCGTCGCCTGTCCTTGTGTTACACTCACATTTGCATCCGCGTACAACTGAATCCGAGTATAGACATCATAGTAATCATAAAAAAACCAGCTATACATGATATTTTCGGTTTCGCGGACGGCGAGCGTAATAGCTGCGATGCCTTTAACTCTGCCTCTTTCTGAGTGAACACCGCTAAACAGAGCATCAAACTCACGAAAGTATTCCAGCTTACTTTCACGAGAAGATGCATATGCAAACGCCTCACGGTAGCCGACCAGTTCGTTTATTTGCGTAATCAAATCAGATAATAGAGAAACTCTGCTCTCAGGCGTAAAAATCAGAACTTGACTTTCCCTACCTTCGGGCAATTCCCTTGTCCGAGGCTCGAAGTCATGCGCTATACGCTCCGCTTCTTGATCTTCTTGTGAGAATAAGACCACACCTATGGTCAGTCCTATAAGCAAAACAGGCAGACATATATATAGTAACACTTTCTTGTTCATGATAAATGACCATTTCTAGCCGAACCTTATAAGCACCTTCAAAACGCCTTCTTCCCTGCTTTTTTCAAATGCTTCTATAGCCCTGTCGGCAGTATATATTTCGGAAATCATTGGTATAAAGTCAATTTTTGCCTTCTCCATCAATCGCAGTGCCGGCTCAAATGGCCCGCAACGCGAACCGAGCACTGTAATTTCATTGATAACGATTGGCGCAAGATTGAGTTCCTTTCCCGATGCAACCGTACTTTTGAGAACCAACACACCACGCGGGCGAACAAGTGCGAGTGCAGTTTCAAACCCCGAAACAGTACCTGTCGCCTCCACTACTGCATCCCAAGCCCTCTCGGTTTTGATCTCTTGCAGCAATGCTGTTTTTACACCCTGTAAGGATGCAATTTTCAGTTTACTTTGACTTAAACCAACAAGGGTTGTGTCAAAGTTCTGCACACATAGTGAGAGCGCTATTGTTGTTCCCAGCTTCCCGTCACCGAGCACCAAAACCTTATCACTCGGTTTGAGGTGAAGCTGCTCCACTATTTCGAGCGCAGCCGCAAGAGGCTCAACGAAAACAGCTTGCTCATCTGAGACAGTATCCGCAACCTCGTGCAGCACACCCAGCGGCGCAGTGAAATATTCGGCAAAACACCCGTCTTTTCCGGCTATTCCAAGCGTGCGCCTGTCGGGACAATGGCTTGAAAGCCCGCGAGCACACCAACTGCATTTACCGCAACCAAAATTAATTTCCGGCACAACACGCTTTCCGAGCAAGGAGCTGTCTGATGCGTTTATTTCCTCTACAACACCAATTGCTTCATGCCCCAATATGCCACTAAACCCTTTGTAACCTTTGGTAATCTCAATATCTGTATTACATATTCCGGCAAGCGTGACACGCACAAGCGCCTCCCCCTGCGCAGGAGTCGGCTTTTTATAATCTACAAGTTTAAGCTCCTTATCAAACACCAGTGCTTTCATTTTAATGAACCTTCCTTTCCTAGGCAATAATTATACATTAAGCAAACATGAATGTAAATTGTTGCTTTTTTGGTGGTAATCGTGCTATAATTTTGTATGAAACTAAGGGGGTGGTAAAAATTGGCACGTGAAAGTAGCTATGACACCCAAAAATTAATTGATGTAGTACTTGCTTTCAGTAGTGAGACAAAATACGAGAAGTTGCTGGATATCATTTTGACTAAAATGATGGAGCTCACCAACTCAGATGCCGGTACGCTGTACCTGGTTGAGGACAAAAAGCTACATTTTTGCATAATAAAAAACATCAGCTTAAACATCAACCGGTCGGCAGACGACGTCATTGACCTGCCGCCTATCATGCTTGATGGAGGAAGTATCGAAAACATCAGCGCATATGCCGCAATAAATAACGAAATCGTTGTAGTTGACGATGTTTACGAAAGCCAAAAATTCAACTTCGCCGGACCAAAAAACTATGATAAGCTCACAGGTTATCGGACACGCTCCATGCTTGTTTTACCTCTCACCAGCTACTGGAACGAGAAATCGGAAGTTATGGGAGTTATTCAGCTCCTAAATGCGCTTGACCCGGAAACAGGTGAAGTCATCCCCTTCGGCGACATCTACAACCCGCCCACAATTCCCGCACTTGCAAACATCGCTTCAAACACGCTGGCAAACAACATGCATCTTAAAGATATCCGTATGTTGCTAAAGTCTTTTGCCGCAGTTATGGCAAGAGCTATTGACGAGAGATCGAAATATAACAGCAACCATACACAAAATGTGACTAATCTTTGCATCATGTTCGCTCAGTATCTAAGCCGCCGTTTTCCAAAAGATCATCACTATTATTTCGGCGAAAAGCGAATGGATGAACTTTCTCTTGCTGCAATGCTCCATGATATCGGAAAAATCGTCACACCGCTGAACATCATGGATAAGGCGGACAGACTGGGTTCAAAACTGCCCGTTGTACGTTGTCGATTTGAACTCAAAAAATACGAACTGGAAAATGATGCACTGAAAGGGAATATTACCAAGGAAGAATACGAAAACCAAAAAAGAGCTTTGGGCGATGCACTTTCACTCGTCGAATCGGTCACCACCGAAGGAGTGCTGAGTGAGTCGCAACTTCTCGGAATTCAACGTCTTGAAGGGCTCACGTACAGAAACTCCGAGGGTGAAATTTTCCCGTTGCTCGACTCGGGAGATATCGAAGCACTCTCCATTCGGCAGGGTACACTCACAGCCGGAGAGAGAGAAATAATGCAAGAACACGCCTCTGTGACTGCTCGGCTTTTGGACAGTATTGCATTTTGGAAATATTACGAAAATGTCCCACAGTGGGCACGCAACCACCATGAGTTTCTTGACGGCTCCGGATACCCAAAAGGTCTTTCCGCTGACTGTTTGTCCGTGGAGTCCTGCATCATCACCATCATGGATATTTTCGAGGCTATTACCGCCCACGACAGACCTTACAAGAAAGCCTTGCCCGTAGACGAAACTTTTGCCATACTGAAGGACATGGTTGAACACGGAAAATTACATGGAGAGCTTGTGGAGCTGTTCATAGAGAGCGGAGTGTGGAAAGAACTATGAATATAAAGGTTTACGGTTGCCGAGGTTCAGCCGTAGTGTCACGGACTTCTCGTTACGGCGGAAATACCTCTTGCATGAGTCTTGAATCAGGCGGAGAACGTCTTATCATCGATGCAGGTTCCGGTCTCTTGTTAATGGAAGATGATTTCGTAAAAAATCCTGATTATACTGTAAATATACTGCTAAGTCACCTGCACCTGGATCATATCATCGGACTTGCGACATTCGCTCCTGCGTGGAATCCTAATACCAAAATGCGTGTGTTTTCCCGCAGCCACGATGACCGACCGCTTGATGAGCAGGTTTTAGGCATGTTTTCCCCTCCATACTGGCCTGTGGTGATAAAAGACCATGCTTTTGCAAAGTGTGTCCCGATTGAGCCGGGAATCCCTTTTGAAGTTGGTACCTTTACAATCACGCCCTTTGATGCGATACACCCCGATAAAACTCTGGCATACCACATTACCGATGGACACAGCAGAGTCGTCTATCTGCTTGATAGCGAAGTGACACGTCAAAGTGTGCAGGAACACGAGCCTCTCATGCAGTACTGTCAGGGTGCAGACCTTGTCGTATTTGATGCCACATATACTCCCGAGGACTACGGAAAACGCAAGGGATGGGGACATTCAACGGTCGAGGAAGGTGTCTGTTTTGCAGAAAAATGGGGATGCCGCCGAATGCTTTTCTCACACTTTTGCCGAACATACAGTGATGAAGAAATAGATAACCTAAAAAAATATATTGATCTCGCAGACAGTCGATTCATATTCGCCTATGAAGGACTGGAGCTGGTTGTATGACAAAAATAAAAAAATACGTCAGCATCGCCGTGGCGGCATTTTTGCTGCTCATTTTCATTGCGGCAAACCCTTTGTGGATGCTGGAATACAGGGTGCGAGACATTGCATTGCAGCGGCCGGGTCTCTTGCACCCTGACATCATTGTTGTCGGAATTGACGAATTTACACTGGCGCAGTTCGGTACGTTCTGGCACTGGTCAAGGCCACGTGCGGCAGAAGCAATCAATATACTAAACAGTGACCCTGACGGTGCGCGCCCGGCAGTAATCGGGGTTGATATTCTCTTTTCGGAGCAAGGGCTTATTGAAGAACATGACCTCATGCTTGTCGATGCGGTCAGAGATTTTGACAATGTGGTCTTAGCATCCTCACTCGAAATCGGAGACGATCCTGAGCGAATGCTGCTTGATACGGTAATAGGATATAGGACACCATTTCCGGCACTGCTCCCCTACGTTTCGCACGGACTTGTGAACGGTATATTCGATCGGGACGGTTTTCTGCGCGATGCTCTGCTTTGGGAGAGATATCATGGCGAGAAGCTGTATTCGTTTCCCGTGGTGGTTGCGATGAAGTATCTCGGCATTACCGAACCGGACCCGTTTATACGTGAAAACGCAGAAATGTTCTTGCGCTATACGGGCGAGCCGGGCGATTTTTTCTGGTTTTCGTTTGCCGAAATTTTTGAGCCGGATTTTGACCCTTGGATTTTCGACGGTGCGATAGTCCTTATCGGTCCTTATGCCCTGGGTATGATGGATCACTATCCGGTACCGATACAGCATGGCACTCCGATGTACGGAGTCGAGATCCTTGCCAATGTAACTCAAGCCATTTTGGACGAAGCATTCAAGGTTCGGGCGCCTGCATGGGCTAACCATCTGGTTGTTGCGGCATTTATAGTTTTGGGTATGCTTGTCAGCGAGCTTGTAACACTGCGGCGAACGCTTATAATTTTCCCGGCGGCTGCGGTGGCTTACTACTTTTCTGCACTTGCAATTTTTAATCGGGGTGTAGTTCTCCCCTTGCTTATCCCGCCGTTAATGCTTGGGATTGTATTGCTTTATCAGTTTACATATCAATACCTCCTACAGGCTGCGGAAAAAAGCCGACTCCGCACTGTATTCGGCAAATACGTGGCACCTGAGCTTGTAAACACGCTGATTAAAAGCGGAGAGGCCGATGCCGATGCATCTGAACGTAAGAAACATATAGCGGTTATATTTGTCGATGTGCGCGGATTTACATCTATGACCGAAAATCTGCGGGACAGCCCCGAACATATTGTGCGGACACTGAATGCTTATCTGGAACTTACCTCTACGGCAGTATTTAATCACGGAGGCAGTGTGGATAAGTTCATAGGCGATGCTACAATGGCATTGTTTAACGGCTTTATGCCATTGGATGATTATGTGTATAAGGCAGTCTGCGCTGCATGGGAGATGACCCTTGGTGCCGAAAAGCTCAATCAGTCGCTGAAAGAACGCTTTGGGGTTGACCTCAGTTTTGGGATTGGAGTCCACTGCGGCGAGGCTATAGTCGGTAACCTAGGACCGAGTTTCCGCAAAGACTACACAGCTATAGGCGACACAGTAAATACGGCAGCCCGGCTCGAAGCCAATGCTGCGCCCTCGGAAGTGCTTATAAGCCGTGATATTTACGACTTACTCGGCGACCGCATAGAGGCAAAACCTATGGGTAAAATCCCGCTCAAAGGAAAAAGTGAGCCTATTGAAGTTTTTTCGTTAACAAATTTGACATTTATTACGTAGTTATGTTACTATAAACGTAATAGGAAAAAGTGCCGTTTATTGTGCAAATATGTGGAGGAAGGTATATTGAAAACTCGAAACAAAAGAATAATCACGGCAATACTGATTGTTTGCCTCTCGGGCGGTCTGGTCATCCCTGCCAGTGCCGCAGACTATGCTGCCCGGGTGATTTCAGTATTCAGGGCAGAAGGTGAAGTCAGTCTGCTCAGAGGAACCGCCCGTTCCGTCACTCCAAGAAGAGGTCAGAGGTTGAACGTTGACGACACCTTGCAAACAGGCGAGGACTCGTCCGTGCATCTGCGGATGGATAGGGAAACTATCCTTTTAATGGATCAAAATAGCCGTGTAACTGTGGAATCTGCCGGAAGACGTCTTTTGCTAAGTGTCGAAGAAGGCAAATCACTTGTACATGCAGAACCGCAAGCGGCGGGAAATACCCTTGAGACCCGTGTCGGCAACGTAGGACTCACCGTACGCGGAACCATGTTCACTATGGGACTACTCCCCAATAATAACACAAGCATAGCTATGCTCTCGGGCTACGGGGATGTTGACGATGTCACACTGTATGCGGGAAATGTTATGACCGTCGATGAATACGGCGAGCAAACAATTGAAGAACTGCGTTTAGAGGATTTGGATCCTTTTACCCTGCAAGCTGTGCATGATAACATGGATTATCTATTGGAGCTCGGCTCTTGGCTGACAGAGGATATGGTTCCGATGCTTGAATCACTTGTGAGCGAATTAGTCATAATAATTCGTCCTCCTGTTGCAGTAGCCACACCGGAGCAAGCTACTCCTCCGGAGGTCAACCCGCCATCCCCACCATGGGATGATTGGACACCGGAGCCACCTCCTCCCCCACCTGTTAACACACCACCGGTCGAAGCACCACCCCCGGCCGAAACACCGCCGTCGGCTGACACAACACCGCCTGACGATGCGGATTCGGGCAGCTCAGGTTCAGGTGGTTCAGGTTCCGGGAGCTCCAGACCACCTTGGTGGTGGGGATGGTGGAACAGACCAACGACCCCACCTGTCGATACGGCACCGGTAACTCCAAGCAAACCTCCAAATGTTGACGGGGTATACCAGATTAGCACCGTTGAACACTTAAAATACCTCGCGCAGAATGACTCTTTCAGCAACAACAAAACTTTTGTGCTTGTAAACGACGAGCCCCTCGTAATTAACTTTATGATTCCTAATTTCAACGGCACTTTTAACGGCAACGGCAGAGCCATAGAAGTTCGCCTGTGCAACACAGCTTCCAATAATAGTATAGCAGCCGATGCTGCTGCCGTCGGATTATTCGGCACAGTAACCGGAAAGATTCACGATTTATACTTAATAGCATATGTGAACACCGACCACAACAATGTAGGCGGTCTTGCTGGAATAAATACTGGCACAATCAGGAATGTCTCAGTTCTCACCGATGGCGGAATAACCGGTGGTGATAATGTTGGTGGATTGGTTGGAGTGAACAATGGCACAATAGAAGACGTAAGTGTATCAGGAATGCCACAGCCTGACATTGATGGCAACTTCCCTCAACCGGACGGTGACGGCAACTTAGCACCGGAAGCCGGAGAGATAGACGGCACGCATAATGTAGGCGGTGCGGTCGGAGTAAACAACGGTGTAATCCGGGGTGCTGACGTGTACGCAAACGTGACCAGTGCTTGCTCTAGCCCCAGCCCCGATTGCACAGGCGGTATATATGGTCGCAACAATAGCACAGCCGATAATGTTGACGGAACTTTCAGCGGTAAAGTAAACGGAGTTCCAACGGAAATTCTTGCTCCCTCTGACCCCGGCAGTTCCGTTCCAAGCGATCCCACTGACCCGGCTGACCCCCCTGTGATTTCTCACCCCTAAGCATCAGAAACCACGCTATCTCACAGCAAAAACATAATCATCAATACAGTCGCCGATTTTATCCAGTATTATATCATCTACTGTGTTATTAATCTCACCGTCTCTTACCCTTGCATATTGCAGGGGTAAGAACTGGCTGAGTAATGGCAGCGGTAATGAGCCTACGCTTTTTAAGTTCGATATGAGCGTATCCATAGAATCCTTTACAGCAGGCTCGGGCAGATAATACCGCGCCCTGTCGGAAAACCCGTAAGCCCTGTTGATTTTCAGCTTATGCTCATCACCATGATAGTGAGAAATCCAGTTGTCGGGCTTCTCAAGCATTACAGATTCAAGCACTTCCGAAAATCTGCTGAGTACCGCAGATTTCGTGAGTGCTATTTTTTCGATGTTTTCAAGTGCAAACAACGCCTCACGCAAGGCAAATGTAAGCGCAGGCCCAACCTTCAAAATGACAATGCCGTCTCGCACCAACGCTCGAAGTGCCGGGCGCGGCTGATAGTCCGTCGAGTGCCCCTCAAAAACAAAATCACTGTCTTTTAAAGCACTGCGTAGTTCTTTTGCTTTTTCACTGCAATAAACATCCACATCGTCCTCGCCAAATTCCACACCGGGCTGAACAACAACAGCCACCACCCGCTCCCACGCTTGGGTGAGCCCCGCACTCTCAAACGCACGAGAAAATGCAGAAATAGTCGCAGTGCAATCATCCTTTCCCGTCACGCTCAAAACCTCATGTTCCATAGCACCACCGGGGATTGGCACCTCGCTGCCCACGATGTAAACAGGGGCGACAGCATCAGGTACTTGCGTTTTTCTCTCGGCAAACGCTTTTTCAGCCACAGCACAGAGCCTCGCGCCACGCTCGGCTATTAACTCGTTAGAGAGCGGCACAGACTTATCATCGGAGCCAAGGCGCATACTGGTATCAATATGAATCTTCGTAAATCCGGCAAGCACATACTCTCTTACCAGAACTTCAGCTTTATCCATAGCCTCAGCCTCACTGAGCTTTGACCATGTAAGCGGTCCAAGATGGTCTCCGCCTAAAATGAGATTTGAAGTGTCAAAACTCTCACGTTTTGCAATCTCCTGACACCAAGCGTAAAACTCCTTCGGTGTCTGCCCCGTATAACCACCCTCCTGATTGACCTGATTTGCAGTAGCCTCAATCAGAGCAGGCAGATTTTCCCTCTTGCACCTACGCATTACAGCCCTGAGGACATATTCATTGGCACTACAATTAGCAAAAATCCCAATATGCTCCCCTGCCTTATGTTTTTCTATAATAGACTGAATTGAATACATTATTTCCCCCTATTATAACGAAATCCAAGGGTCAAGCCCTGTGGGTTTATCCGGGTCTGCACCGGTTTCTTTTGACTTGTAATATGCAATCATTTGGCACAAAACAATCAGCGGTATACCCCTTGTAATGTGTGACAAACCTTTACCAAAAGACGATACCCTGACACCCTCTTTGCTACTCGGCATATCTGAATATAGGGCAACATTTGCACCTTTTGCTACTAAATCTTTCAACAAATTATTTTCAAGCTCGCAACCTGTAGCAGAGGCAACAATAACAAGCGAATCCTTGCCGATAAGCACCATCGGCCCATGCCGGACATCCAGCACATGATGGAAACTCGACGGAAGCTGACAAACCTCCTTAAATACCAGAGCACCCTCCTCTGCGATACCTTCAAGCTCAGCATCTGCGAGAACAACAGCATGTGTCCAAGGCTCTTTCGCAATGACCTTTGAAAGCTTCTCAGCACTATTCATATACGCAGAGCCGTCTGAAATCACGAGGCTCAACTCATCAAGAATCGATTTATTACCCGTGAGCTTTGCAGCCATAAATACTGCCATAAAGTAAGCGTTAGTCACACAACGAGTCTGACACACACTCTCATCAAACGCCCAAGGCGTAGAAAGAACCAAGTCGCTCCTCTCCCCAAGCGGCGTATCATCAGCGCAAACAAGCGATGCGACTTTTGGCTTACACCCCAACTCTTTCAAAGAATCGAGCACCATGATAAGCTCACTGGTCTTACCCGAGCGAGAAATAAACACAAGCGCACTGCCATCAAGCAGCTTTTTATAACGCTCGGCATGAAGCAGAATATCCCCTGCGGCAAGAGCCAAAGCCGAAGCATCCGTGTGCATATTCCAAATCATAGCAAAAGACTTAGCATTAGAATAACTGGAACCGCACCCGACAAAAACAATGCGGGAGACACCCTCAAAAAACGACTCAACATCTCCCCACTTGCCCTCCAAATAATCTGTGGTCTTCCCAAGTGAAGAAAAAGTATCCTGCATCTCCTTATAAGTTAAAGCCATAATATTTCCTCCTAAAAATAAATAAAAATCACTTACTCGCCTAGTTGTATTCTAACAGATGTAGAGCGGTTTCAGCAAGTCAATACTCCGAATAAATCAACAGACCAAGCCAAAAGTGGATGATTTGTGGAGTCTTTTTTGCTTAAGCAGTGGCGCAATGCTCTCTGGCTCGCAAAAAAGCGGAATAAATTATCCATTTTTGGCGACCTGTGTACAGTAACCATCACTAAGCCGCTTTTGCAGCATCGGCAGTCCCGATGGGCAACCAAGCGAAAAAGCCATGAGCAGGGCACCGAACATAGGCTCAAACTTAGGCGTAACAGGCAAGCCGCCAAAAGCCTCTATCCCCGAGAAAAAATGCGGCAAAATAAGTTCCCCCGTCTTAAAAAGCCCACCCGAATAAGAAACCAAAAACGGCTCATCCTCAAATTTTAACCTATTGCTGATAGCAGCAACAAGCCCACAAAGCTCAGCGGCAGCCTTTTTGTAGAGTTCCATTGCACTTATCGACCCTGCCAAAGCAGCCTCCTTTGCCAAAAGTTGAAGTGATGCAACTTTTTCTCTGCTTGCCAGGTATTTGCCGTGCACCGGCTCAATAATATCAATATCATTAGAAAGATTAAACGCACTTCTTACAACACTATAAAGCTCATCACGCGGCAACCTGCCGTCCGATTGCTTTGAAAAAAGCTCAAGCACCTTTCGGCCTATCCAAAAGCAGGAACCCTCGTCGCTGAAAAACTCGCTCCAGCCGCCACATCTGCACGTCTCACCCGCTTCGTTTTTACCAAAAGCAATAGAACCCGTGCCCGCAACTACGTTGACACCGGGCAAAAGACCGAGCGAACCTGCCCAACCGACTTCAACATCATTTGTGAGATAAACAGGAATCTCACCAAAAATCTCTAAAATAACCGATTTAAGCTCACGGTCGCCCGCCTCACCTTCGCCAAAGTAAGGCAAACCCATAGCTATCCCGGCAATACGTCCGTCTGCACCTATCGGAAAAGCATCAATAATCGCCTTTATGTTGCTCACAACATGAGTTGTTCCGTATTCCTTCCATGATGCACTGCCCGTCAGTTCGGATAAAAGCAACGATGAATCGGCAGAGGCTATGCAAATTGTAGTTTTAGTGCCTCCTCCGTCTACTCCTACATAGTAGTCCATCTAACTTCCCCCCTTAAATGTTTTTCCCGAGATGCAGAAAACTGCTCCCCTACTTTGCACCGCTTCAACGTATCTCATACTCATGCACACGAGTTATGCCTGTCATTACAGCTCCAAGCATCGTCTCGGTATGGTTCAGTTCAGAGAGAACGAGCTTAGGTGCGTAAGGAAAATGATTTTTTACAATCTGCTGCCAGTGCTCAAGGAACAGCTTTCCGAAATTATATCCAAGCCCGCCCGCTATGATTATTATCTCAGGATTTAATACCGACACAATATTAACGAGCATAATCCCGAAGTTCATAGCAATCTCGTCAATCATCAGCTTGGCATACATATCTTCGCCGTCTTTGTATTTTTGTATCAGCTTTATAATTTCCTCATAAAAATCACCGGAATTCAGGTAATGATTTATTTTGCTGATGGATAACATCTGCTCAAGCGAACCTGCTTCATCATATTTATTTGATATGTTCACCGGGTCAGTAAGCATAAAGCCTATCTCCCCTGCTGCATCGGTTGCGCCTTTGTATAAACTTCCATTTAGTATGTGTGCAGAACCAAGACCTACGCCATATGCTATATACGTTATGTCGTTGTAGTTAACTCCCGCACCTTTCCATCTCTCGCCTATAACTCCCAGGTTCACGCAGTTTTCGAGAATAACATCGGCTTCAAAAGACTCCTGCAATACACCAATCAAATCTTTTTCATAAAACTTCTCGGTAAACGGTGCCAGAGAACTCACACCATCATAAATAATCCCCGGTATGCCAATGACGATGCATAAAATGTCATCTTTTGACTTACCCGCCTTTTCCAAAATTCGGACTATTTGGTCATGAGTAATACGTATTCGCTCCTGACCGACATTGGCATTATCGGAATCATTTATAACTTCTGTACTCATAACCTCATTGCCAAGCAAGTCAGCGAGCATCATGCGGATACGAAAACGCCCCCAGTCAACACCGATAATAAGTCCGCGCTCAGCATTAAAGGCAAGCATTGTTGACTTTCGCCCAAGGCTGTTATCACCAGTTCCAACTTCCGAAATATAACCTGAATCAAGCAAACCTTTTGCATTGGACGATATCGCAGGAAAGCTCATATTCAGATATCGCGACAAATCTGCCCGGGACATATTGCCGTTTTGGCGCAGGACATCCAGTATAAGCCGCTTGTTGTGTTGAGCTATATTCTCAGGAGACCAAATAGAATTCTGCATATTACTGCCTTATCATTATTTATTTACCCTTAATTAATATACATTCACTTTCAACATAATAATGCATATTTTCGGCTTTGTCAAATCGGCGGCAGAAAATTTATTACTTTTTTAAAGGCAGATAAACAACTTCGCAAAATCCTCCTGTCTATTTTACACAAATTTTACCGCGCATATTGTACAGTTTTTACAAATTTGTATTTTAGCAACATTTTCTATTGCATTTACCTCCGCTTTCCTTTAGTATCATTTTTAAAGGACACTAAGTAATTAGTTTAAAGAGCCTCGTTACTCAATTGCAATGTTTTATTTATCTTAAGAAAATCATAGTATCAATTTGAATGGAGGAATATCATGAAGAAGAAAAATCTATTCCGCTGCATCGCCCTTTTGTTTATCGTGGTGATGCTGGTAGCGGCATGCGCTCCCGCGGACACTCCTGCCGAAGTGGACCCCGCTGATCCGGCAGCTCCCGCGGACACTCCTGCGCCCGCACCGGGTGAAGATCCGCCACCTGCGGTAGCAACAGAAGGCACTAGGGAATTTGTTGCACCACCCCCCGGTCACTGGGATCAGCCTTTCTCTGAGACAGTTCGGATTACTGCGGTAGCACCGCACGGCACAAACTGGCATTTCCGTGATGGCGACGATGTCAACAACAACCCATGGACGAGACTATATCTGGATCGTCTGAATGTCGAAGTCGTGTTCGATTGGACAACCGTTGACGGTTATGCAGAGCGACTGAACATGGCAATTCTGGCACGTGATTTACCCGATGTATGGAATATCGGAGCCGATTCAGACTCGAGACTATTTAATCAGCTTCAAGCTGACGGTATGTTGCTTGACCTTACAGATGCTTACAGAACCTATGCATCACAACGTATTCAAGACTTTGAAATCACAGACCCCTACACAATCCAAAACTTCATGGTCGGTGGCAGAGTTTATGGTTTACCGCGCCTTTACTACGGACAAATAGACCAACCTTGGCATATGTGGGTGCGTAAAGATTGGTACGAAGCAGCCGGTTCACCTGAAATCAGAACAGTTGCAGACCTTGAAGACCTCATGCGCGCATTTATGACAGACCAAGGTGCCGCATACGGCATTGGCGTAAACGATAACCTGCAATGGCTACTCAGAACAGCACCAATGTGGGGCGCATATATTGGAAACATACATAATAATGAATATTTCTGGATGCCTGATGCAACAGGCAGACTAAGACCCGGTATTTCATTCCCCGAGTTTGAAGTAGCTCTTGAAAACTGGGCAAGATGGTTTAGTGAAGGCTTCATCAGCCCCGAATTTATGATGATGGGTGAATGGGGCGGACGCGCACAAGAAGATATTGTAAACGGTGTCGTTGGAATGCATGCATGGTGGCAATGGTGGGGTTGGTACTCCGGTCCTGCAATCGTTGACAACCTCAACAATAACGATGCATACTTTATACCATTCAATATGCCGACAGTAGATGGCGCTCAACCTGCAAGAGGACAAATCTTCTATCCGAACTTTGATGTTCTTGTAGCAAATGCAGACTTCCAAAATCCGGCAGCATGGATGAGAGTTTTGAGCCTTGTTGACCACATGATCTTCAGCCCGGATGCAGACCTGACAGCGGACGAACTTGAATACTACATGCTACACGGCATGGAGCACGCAATGGCATTCCCGTTCAAAATAATTGACCCACAAACCGATATGCTGCAATATATCCACGTGCTTCACGCTCTGGAAACAGGCGATACAAGTGAGCTGTTCACCACCGGTATGCAGTTTAAGCACCGTGACTCACTGGCATGGATTAACGGTCAAGAATCACACGGTCTCGGCGCATATCTCCAAATGGGCTTTGACGGAAGCGCATATGCCAGAAGTCAGCATCTATTTGATATCGGCCGCGTTGTAACTACTGCCATGTGGGGTGTAGCTCCTGAAGAATTTGCAGAAGCCGGCACAACGGGCGACATACTCATGGAAGAGATTATGGCAATTATCATGGGTATCAGACCTGCAAGCGACTGGCCGCAAATCCTAGAGCAATGGTATGCACAAGGCGGACAAATTAAAGAAGATGCGGTAAATCTGCACTTCGGTCGTTAGTTATAGCTTTTGTTACAACACTTCGGGGAGACTTTTAAAAAGTTTCCCCGAAAGTTTGATTATTGCGAAGGCATATTGTATACTGAAGTAACATTCAAAATCTCTGTCCTTGTAGAAATATTGACCATAACGGGGAGGTATTTATGGGTTCTTTTTCTGACATCTCGGTAATGACAAAATCTGCCAAAAAAGCTTCAAAACAGCGATATTTTGGTGGCGGCAGACAAGTCATAAAGCGCTTTAGGCGGGAATGGCCGCTACATGCGTTAATTCTCCCGGCATTTGTTGTTACAGCGATTTTTTCGTACGGACCGATGTACGGACTCATTATGGCGTTTCAAGATTTTTCTCCCGTTCAGGGGTTCAGTTCTCCTTGGATTGGACTGGAGAATTTCAGGTGGCTTTTTGACCAGCCTGCTTTTATTAGAACTATCCCGAACACGCTGTTCATCTCGATATTTAGAATAATATTCACACAGGTTTCATCTATAGTTTTTGCACTGCTTCTCAACGAAGTACGTATTTCATTCTGTAAACGCTTTTTTCAAACAATAGTTTACATTCCGCACTTTATATCATGGATAATCATGGCGGGTGTATTGCAGACAATCCTCGCTTCAAACGGAATGTTAAATAACTTCCTCAATATCTTTGGAATTGATAACGTACCATTTCTGACAAATCCTCAAATCTTCCCTTGGACTATGATTTGGACTGAGGTATGGAAATCATTTGGTTTTGGTACTGTAGTATATCTTGCTGCAATAACGTCTATAGACCCTGAGATTTACGAATCCGCAGTTATAGACGGAGCAGGAAAGTTTAGGCAAGTCATTTCAATTACTATCCCTCTGATGGGACCGATTATTGTGCTCATGTCCACATTGGCTCTGGGTCACGTGTTAAATGCCGGTTTTGACCAGATTTTCAATCTCTACTCACCCGTAGTTTACTCCACCGGCGATATTATTGATACTTATCTGTTCCGGCTTGGCTTCCAAAACGGCAGATTTGCAGTTGGTGCTGCTGTAGGCTTGATGAGGTCTGTAGTTTCTATGATTCTCATGTCGCTTTCACTGTTCTTCGCCTATAAAGTCGCCAACTACAGAGTGTTTTAGGGAAGGGGTGTTCATTAATTATGATGTTTAGAACAAGAGGAGAAAAAATATTCTCAGTTTGTAATTATGCCTTTATCATACTCGTATGCCTGACATGCGCACTGCCTATAATACATATTCTCGCAGTCTCACTGAGCTCTTCGCATTATGTCATTGCAGGTAGAGTTAACCTTTGGCCCATGGGCTTTACAATTGAGGCATACACTTTTGCTTTCGCAAACGGCAGATTCGTGCAAGCGTTGTGGGTGTCTGTGCAAAGAGTGGTTTTGGGGGTCGGACTTAATATGCTTCTGATGGTTCTGACTGCTTATCCGCTTGCAAAATCCACAGCAAACTTCAGTGCGAGAAACTACTACATGGCATTTTTTGCGATTACCATGATTTTTGGCGGAGGTATTATCCCGTTTTACATTTTGGTTCACAACATGGGTATGCTGGATTCAATCTGGTCACTCGTAATACCCGGCGGGCTCCCTGTCTTTTCAATGGTTATACTCATGAACTTTATCCGCAGCCTTCCGGCAGAACTTGAGGAAGCTGCGATGCTCGACGGTGCGGGATATTTCAAGATTTTGTTCTCCATCCTGCTGCCTGTGCTAAAACCGGCACTGGCTACAGTTGCACTTTTCCAAATCGTGTTTCACTGGAATGAGTGGTTTTTGGGTATGATTTTCATGAATAGTCCGGATAACTTCCCCCTGCAAACCTATCTGCAAACCTTGCTCACACACTTCGCTGACCTTATAAGGCAATTAGGTCCTGATGCCAGACTTCTCATAGAGCGCATGAACGAACGCTCAGGCCGCGCAGCACAACTGTTCCTCGGTATGCTACCAATATTACTGGTTTATCCGTTTTTACAAAAATACTTCACAAGAGGACTTGTAATAGGCAGTGTCAAAGGGTAAAATGTACCTGCTTACCCGCAGATTATAAACAATTTGTTTAGGTAGAAACATATAAGCATAAAAACTTGAAAGGAACATCACTATGAAAAAGAAATTCACGTTTATAGGCGCAGGGTCATTGGGTTTTACCAGAGGTCTTGCAAGGGATATTTTGAGTTTCGAGTCATTTCGGGACTGCGAAATTCATTTAATGGACATCCATGAAGGACGTCTGGGTTATGCAGCCAAAGCGATAGAAAAACTCATCAAAGCCGGTAACTATTCAGCTACCGTACACCCTACCACGGACAGAAAAGAAGCCCTCAAAGGAGCCGATGGCGTTCTCATAACCATTTTACAAGGTGGCGTAGATGTATGGCGGCATGACATCGAGATACCAAAAAAATACGGCATAGATATAAACGTCGGCGACACACGCGGGCCATCCGGCGTGATGCGCTTTTTACGCACCGCTCCCGTTATGCTCGATATTTTAAATGATGCAAAAAAATTATGCCCTAAAGCAGTGGTTCTCAATTACACAAACCCAATGGGAATGCTCTGCGGATATCTGCAACGCATGGGTCATACCAATGTCACCGGGCTGTGCCACAGTGTACAAGGCACGGCGCATATGTTAGCCGAATGGATTGGTGCGAAGCGAAATGAAATTACATACACATGCGCAGGTATAAACCACACCGCATTCTATTTGGACTTCAAATGGAACGACAAAGATGCATACCCACTCATACTGGACAAAGTAAAAAACGACAAAACAGTAGCAAACACCGAACAGGTGCGCAACGAAATGTACTTGCAGCTTGGCTATTACCCCACAGAAAGCTCGGGGCATAACTCTGAATATCTCGCATGGTTCAGAAAACGCCCTGACCTGATTGAAAAGTATTGCACACACGGAACAGGCTGGAATCCCGGTCATCATGCATATATTCTCAATGAATATTTAGCAGCAGAAGAAACATGGGAATCCCGCTTCAAAGAGTTCCTCGAAGAAGAAGAGGTGGATCTCGCAGGCGGCGAAGAATACGCTTCAAACATTTTCAACGCGATTTTTGGCGATGGCACTCCCTTTGTCTTCAACGGCAACCACCTCAACCGCGGCATAATATCAAATATGCAACCACTGGCTTGCGTTGAGACACCGGTTCTTGCATCAAAAGAAGGTCTACAGCCGCTGCACGTAGGACATTTGCCCGACAATATAGCAATTCTGACCGACCTATCGGCACGCATAGAAGAACTGGCTGTAAACGCAGCAATAGAAGGCGACCCATGGAAAGTATTCCAAGCAAACCTATTCGACCCACTAACAAGCGCAGTGCTGTCAATGGAAGAAATCAAAACAATGACCCAAGAGATGCTGGATAAAAACAAAGACTTCCTCGGATATTTTAAATCTACTAAGATATAGAGTACAAGAGGAAGCTGCGGGGACGGGGGTACTGCTTTGCGGAGCTAAGCGGTTCCCCCGTCCCCCTGCTTTCCTGACTCCGAGCGTGGCATCGGCTACCGATTTGAGCAGGGTGAATACCGCTAAAAAAAGTTTTGTTGCGATTTAGCAACAAACCAACATTTTAATATCGGACGTATTTACAATGGTATCGGCAGATAAAATTTTTCTGCGATACCATTTTTATTTTAGCAAGGAGGTTGCGTAAATGGCAGATAACGGAACAATCCTGTTGGTGGAATCCGACCCGTATATTAACAACGCTAACCGCTCTGCCTTAATGCTCAATCAGTATACGGTATACGCCGCAACAAGCTATAACGAAGCGCGTAAGCTGATACCGGAAGTTAAGCCGGATATTATTGTTATGGAAGCGGTACTGCCTGACGGCGATGGGTTTGACTTTTGCGGGGAAATCCGAACTCTGACCACGGCAAATATCTTTTTTCTTACAGCCAAAAACGACTATGGGGATTCGATAAGGGGATTACAGTCAGGCGGTGATGTTTATATCGAAAAACCCTTGTATATGCCGGAGTTGCTGGCTCGGGTGGATACCACTATGCAACAGCGAAACAAAAAAAGTAATTTCAGGAGGAATATCACAATGAATGAGGAAATGACCACGCAAATCACAGAAAGTACCGCGACCAAATCCCGCAAATTCAAAATCGCAGCGCAGCACTGGCAGGGCGCAGCGGCGATGCTACTCGTATGTGTCGTCGCGTTTTCAGCGTTTACATTCCTGCCGGACATGGAGCTGTTCGGCGCATCGTACCCATTCACACCGCACTATGCGCCGGACGGGTTAATACCGTCCGGGTGGTATGCTATCATGTTTGAAACAGACGACGGGCAGTATTTTTTGTATGCCACAGGCAAAGATAACAAGGACAAAATAAGAGTTTCGCAAAGGGGTGAAGCGGTCTATAATTACCCAAAGGGCAAATTCCATTTCGACCACTGGGGCGACGGATTTTATACTATACAGGCGGGAACCACTTATGATTCCGGGATTAAAAATAAATTTTTAACCAGCGGAGGCACCGCCAGTCAAGTTCAGCTTGACACTTCCGGTAACAAGCCGGGTGAAACGAAAAAATGGACGATGAGTGAAGCAGAGGCCGGTGTAACCCGCCCTACGGTAAGCAATCCTGAAAATATCGATGTTTATATCTTCCATTCCGCTTATGGATATTATGCTTATTTTTATGCAGCACCTATCCCGCAGTCCCATTTGCAATATTTATCTGCGTATATTGGGTTACCAATGGTACGGTTTGTATTGGTTCCCACAACAGCGCCGTAGTATGGCGCGGTCATTATTAAAATAACAACACAGATACAATAAATTATAAACAATAGGAGAATTTACTATGAATATCGAAGGCAACAGCGTTTCCGGAAAACTCAACAAACCTAAATTCAAAATCACAGCGCAGCACTGGCAGGGCGCGGCGACAATGCTGCTCGTATGCGCCATCGCGTTTGCGCTATTTACATTTCTGCCGAACGCTGACCTGTACGGCGCGGCTTACCCTTTCAACCCGCGCAATGTGCCGGGCGGGTTAATAGAATCCGGATGGTATGAGATGATTTCGGTTAAACACAGCCCAAGCCGCGTGTTTGCCGAATTTGGGAACAACAGGGACTCTCTTTTAATTCTGACCAGAGGAGGAAACGGTGCCAAGTTTTACTTTGAACACTTGGGCAATAACGAGTACCGTATATTAGCCGGCTCCACTTATGATCCCGACCGCAAAAATAAATTCATTGAAGTGAAAGGCGCGGATATGGGCATTCTTCAACCTTTACAGCTTTACACATCAGACGATCCCCCGCCTGCACACAAAATATGGATACCTATATCCGATGGAAACGGCAATTTTTACTTCAAAAGCAGAAATTCTCGTTATGAAGCGCACTATATGAATACGGAATATTATAGAAACGAACATGCGAATCGTCTTAATCAACACACTCATAGGAAAGCCTTTATGCTAATCGCGACGGATCCGCCGCGATAATAAACTTAAAGGAGGAATGTCACAATGAATGAAGAAATAACCACGCAAATCACAGAAAGTACCGCGACCAAATCCTGCAAATTTAAAATCACAGCGCAGCACTGGCAAGGCGCAGTGGCGATGCTTCTCGTTGTGGTCATGACGGTGTCTGCACTGGTGTTAACCCCGGGTGTAAACCTGTTCGGAACACTTGCCGCAAATCCCAATCCCGGCAACATTGATTATTTGATGCAGGACGGAAAAAGAGTCGGCATTATGTCTATCACCACAGATGGCATCACGTTTTACGATGTTTACGGCGGTGTGCAGACCACACCTTCCTCTACCATCCAGTTTTACCGGGACATTTTGACCAATGAGGACTACAGAAACTCCGGTGCATCACCTCTGCATTACTGGTCTCAGCTTGCTTTCCTCATTTTTTCGGAACATGCACAGTTTACTTCAAGAAATGGAAATGATTCCATCGCAAGATTTGAAACAATGTGGGGAAGAAGTTCAGGCGTAGCCGGCAGTGCCGACTTGGTTGCAGATTTTCAGAGACCGGGTGCAGGAAGCAGACGCGACGGTAGAAAAGTTACATCTTACACCGGTTTAGCATTTGCAAATTCGCTGTCTGATGTGCGTTTAGTGATGGCAAATTCAATTGCCTCAGGCATAGGCCGAAAAGTCACAGGAGCTGACGTGCTTGATAAAACCGATGGAGATAGAACCCTTGAAGCAATAAACGACGATACACCGCAGGATGTTTTATATACCATTGTTACGGCCATTCAAACAGGAGCCGGATATAAGTATCACTACAATTCCTTTGGCATTGCATTTTATGACTTTAGGTTTTCCCCCATCGTGGATGATAATCTGGTCTTTATCACGGCTGCGGAAGGGGAAGATTCTGTTGAAGCTGCGGCGGCAAAAAATATTCCGGGAGTAAGGTACACTGTAATAGAAAGCAGAAACCCGTCAATGAAATTTTTTGAAAACAGGTCTTCCACAATGTCAGAGGTCACGGCTGAATATTCGCAAGGCGAAAGAGTTGAAATAACAAACAGCTTGAGTACCACACATACCGATTCATTTTCGCAAACGGTTGGGCAAAGCATAACAGTAAGCAGCGGGGAAGTGTTCCCGTCCTTATCAACTACAGTGTCAGTCTCTCTTACGGCGCAGCAGATGTTTTCATTTACAGATACATATTCGACAACGGTGTCACAGGATAACACTCATACCGCCAGATCCCACATAACACTTCCGGGGCACACGGTTGTTGGAATCAAAACCTCTGAGAGCGTTATTGAAGAGTCCTTGGACTACAACAGTCCTGTAGCTGTGAGCTTTAAGGTGGCGATATTCTCTCTTTCCGGTGATGTTTATGATGATAATGCAGCAGTGCAGGAATTTCGCACAGCGCAGTATTGGCAGAAGCATTTTACGGCAACATTCGGCAATCGCAGGGGGAGTGCAAGGGCAGAACTGAGAGACAGGCTGCGCGCCAACAGAAATGTGCCTGCCTACGAAAGCGCAAATAATTTCACTTTCGGATGGCGGGATAAACGTGTTGACGGCAAAAGTGCATGGACGATGAATGAGCTGAACTGGAACAGTATATTAGCCAGAAAAGCAGTAAGCGGTAGTGGGAATCTGCGAAACGGTCAGCAGTTGACAGACTGGATGATGGATAATAACCCCATGTCCGCTTTTGGTGCAAATATTACCAGCATAGTGGTCGGCATGAACTCGGAAATACAAGAGATTATGCCTATGTACCCACTTAGATTTGTCCGCTTTGGAGATAGCAATTCCGGGGAGTTGGTCTATAATCTGAGCACCGGTGAAACCTCAACAATAAACATAACGGATTTGAGGCTGAGAGGCTATAACGAACAGGATGTCCTTTTCCACGGTTTCAATGACCGTTATGGCAGTTTTGTATTGCTTGATGAAAACAAAAACGAGATTGACAGTTCTGATATCCTGTCATTTACAGCAAGCTCCGGTGCTAACACTCTCACGCTCAGAGGCGGCACCGGGGAAGGTGTTGTTTTCCTCAAATACGTCATTGACAACAATGTCTACACGTCGCACACTACGCCGGGCAACTACGCAAACAACAGTAATCTGTTTAGAACGGCGTATTTGAGAATCGTCGTCACTGAAGAAAGATTTGATGGAAGCGTTGAACTCGCAAATGAAATCATCGGCACTGTCGGCGATGTGATTCATTTGAGTGCATCAGGTTCTCCCGTTACTGCACATGTGTTTGATGCGACAGGCAGGGAAATACGGGTTAATCCCGAGGAACTTGTCTGGGAACAGAGACTTCTCGGGCGCATTTCTATAGAGGGGGATGTTCTTACCCTTGAAGAAGTAGGCACAAACGAAATCCGCGTAAACTTCAAAGGTATTCGTTCTGAATGGGTCAGCGTCACGATAGAAGCTGCACAGCAAGTGCTGATTGTGAATGAAGAGCCCCATGTTATTACAGACGAAGAAGCTGTAGAACCGGACGATTCCGCAGATGATTGAGAGAGGAACACTGTTGAACAAAAAACTTTTACTCACACTAATCCCCGCCGCAATCTATGTTGTGCTTAGTATAGCGGGCTTCGGATTGTCCGGTCGGTTCGGCGGGCTTGTATACAGACTTGTTATCATCGTCTATCTGCTGTATGCCTGCGTCCTTGTGTGGAGGGGCGCGGCAGGCGGTGGCAGAGAGACGGTGTTCACCGGTGCGCTTGGCTTGGGATTGTTTGCCGTGCGTGAAATATATCATCTTGTTTATGTCTATTTGCTCGGCGGATATTCGGGTGACATCACCGTTGGCAACTATATCCGCAACTGCGCTTACTTATTCTTCATGGCGGCGCTTTTATGTTCGATTTCGCCGACAGTCAAGGGAAAAAAGATAATTCAAATCGGCGCGAGCGCATTATCCGCTGGCGCTATATTTTGTATTCTCTACGGCGTTCTCAGCGGCAACCCTTACTTGCTGTACTACTCTGCGCTGGCTATGGTGGTTATGGCTGTTTTGTCCGCCGTATGTTTGCTCATAACGAGAGAGCGTAAGGCAAAGACTTTTGCATGGTCGGTCATAGCCGTGTGCGCGTTGGACACCATATACCGCTTGCTGACACTGCCTGCTTTTGCCCCCGGATGGCACTGGCGTGATATTGCCGTGTCATTTTATCCGGCGGCGTATATGCTGCTCGCTTTTGCGTTGATTCGGCTGAGAGAGGGGGCGGTAAGCAATGGGTGAGCTTCAATTTCAGTTTATCAGCTCTTTTTTCGCCGTGGCAATCCCGCTTATGTTTATCGTATTCATGCTCGGCAAATGCGACAGCAGACGGATTCTCCTATACTTTTGTTGGGGGCTGTTTTCGGGAGTGCTTGCGTTCAATCTGAACATAGTATTCGGCAAGGGACAATACGACAGAGTTGTTTTGACAATCGCGCCTATAATCGAGGAAATTGCCAAGGCTTTTCCTGTTATGCTTTTTTTGCTCACAAAAAAGCGTAAGTTTACGGAAAAATTGATTGTACTCTGTGCGATGGCAAGCGGTTTCGGCTTTTCCGCGCAGGAATCCATGTACTACTTTGCCGCATCATCGCGAGAAGTCGGCGACCTCCTCGCACTCTTATTGCGCTCGCTTACAACATCGCTCATGCACGGCATGACAACCGCATTTTTTGGAATCGGGCTTATAATGACCCAAAAATTGCAAGGCGTGCGGATTCCGATAATTTTCGGTCTGCTTGCCCTTTGCACAGGGATTCACTCGCTGTTTAATCTGCTGTTGCAGACTAATTTGGCGGTGGTTGCGGTGATTATGCCTGTGGTAATGTTTTTCGCAGGGTGGACATTTCTGCACAATTATAAAGAGAACGGCGTACAGCCGATTGAGGAGGATAAATCACAATGATTACGAAAAAGAAAGTATCCATTATTCTGTTAGCTGCGGCTGTACTCGTTGCCGGTACACTGCTCACGGTTTACCTGCTGCGCACAGCGCAAACAAACAGCGCTATGAATCTGACTGCTGAGCCAATGGGCGCTTGCTGCCATACTGCGGACATAAACCGCGCGGTTTTGGATTTGCTGGACTTTAGCGACGAGCAGGAGTTTGAGTTCGCGCGGCGTGGGCTGATTGCCATACCGGATTTCCGTGAAATTTTGGACGACGACGGAAATGTCGTGTGGAGCTTTGCGGCCTTTGACTTTGTAGTGGACACCCTTGCGCCCGACACCGCAAACCCCAGTCTTTGGCGCCACACACAGCTAAATCAAATTCACGGGCTTTTTGAGGTCACCGAAGGAATTTATCAGGTGCGTGGCTTTTGTTGTGCAAATTTGACACTTATTGCAGGAGAAAACGGATGGATTATCTTCGACCCGCTCAAAAGCATTGAAACGGCAAGGACTGCTCTGGCATTTGCAAACGAGCATTTGGGTGAGCGGTCTGTTTCCGCCGTGGTAATAAGTCACACCCACGTTGACCATTTCGGTGGGATTCGCGGCGTTATTTCCGAAGAAAATATAGAAACAACGCCCATTATAGTACCGGAGCATTTCGAGCGTTACGCCGTTTCGGAAAATGTGTATGCGGGCGTAGCAATGGGGCGGCGTGCATTTTATATGTACGGGATGGGGATTGTTCCCGGTCCGATGGGAAGACTCGCAATCGGCATCGGGCTTGGCGTTCCCCACGGCACGATTTCATACTTGCCGCCGAATGACTGGATTACTTACACCGGAGAAGTGCGTGTGGTAGATGGCATCGAAATGGTTTTTCAGATGACCCCCGGCACGGAAGCACCCGCCGCTATGAATACATGGTTCCCTGCGAAAAATGCTTTGTGGATGGCGGAAAACTGTTCCGGCACCATGCATAATTTATACACATTGCGGGGCGCGCAAGTTCGTGACGGAAATGCGTGGGCGTATCACCTGATGGAAAGTGTCACGCTGTTTGCCGCTGATGCTGATGTCCTTTTCGCCGCACACAACTGGCCGCGCTGGGGTAACGGCCATATAAGCGAATATCTTATTAACACGGCGGCAATCTATAAGTTCATCAACGACCAAACTTTGCTGTACATTAATCAAGGCTTCACATCCGGCGAAATCGCTCACATGATTAGACTGCCGGAATCACTGGAGCAGCTTTGGTACACACGACCGTATTACGGAACATTGCAACACAACTCACGAGCGGTTTATCAGCGATTCATGGGCTGGTATGATGGAAATCCTGTGAACCTGCATCCGCTACCGCCTTCGGAGTTTGCCGAAAGAATGGTGGAATATCTCGGTTGCGTTGACCGTGTAATGGAGCTTGCGTGGCGCGATTTCGAGCGTGGATATTTCCAATGGGTGGCGCAAATCACAAACATTTTAGTGTTTGCAGACCCAACCAACATGGAAGCGCGGCTTTTGTGCGCCGCCGCATTAGAACAATTGGGATACCAAGCCGAAAGCGGTATTTGGCGTGCGGCATACCTCACCGGTGCAATGGAACTGCGGTACGGCGTTTACCCTACTGATAACAATGCATCGGGGGACTTAGTTCGCGCCATGCAGCCAACAATGGTTTTTGACTATCTTGGCATTCGCATAAATTCCGTAGCGGCCGGGGACTTAAATTTCCGCGCAAATGTGAATCTCATAGGCGGTGGAGAGTATCTACTCACGATGCGAGCCGGTGTTCTTTTGTATCAGCGCAACACGCAAGCGGTCGATGCCGATGTCACTTTGACATTGCCGGTGCAGTTGGTATGGACACTTCTTGCCCCGGAAGGGCTTGGCAGCGACCACATCGAAATTGAGGGAAACAAGGAACTGTTCGCCTCAATGTATCAATTCATGGGAGAATTTGACTCGTGGTTTAATATTATTGAGCCGTAAATGGCAGACAGATGAACCGTCCCTCTGTCTTGATTTTAAGCGCAACTCGTGGTATTGTAAATGGCGAGAGGTTGCAGGCATTATTTTAGCAAATGAGCCTTGCTTCCTAACCACCAATAATCCACGACAGACCGTTAAACGTATTTAACACTATAACAAGCACAATCGCACCTATGAACATATTTTTCACTGTCTCTTCTTTTAATTTCTTACTGGCTTTTGCCCCCAAAAGACCACCTACAGCGGCAGCCAGAGCTACTATCGGCAATATCCCTAGATCAAAGCCGTAAAAGAAACTTGAAGTAATACCGGTTCTGACAAGGCGGGCGGTGTGCGTAAAGAAAATAACCACTATCGAGTATGCCGTAGCTTCTTTTGGCTTAAGCCCAAGAAAAATCATGAATAATGGTACATTCAGCGGCCCTCCGCCAATTCCCAGAAAGACAGCTACAACACCAAGAACAAAACCCATAAGCGGCGGGAAAAACTTGTTTTTGATTTCTATTCTGACATCTTTTTTAACAGTCAAGAAAATAGCTGCCCCCAACACAACTATCGTTGTGAGCGTTTGAACAATCTGCAAATCACGTTCGCTTCTCATAAGGGCAAGCAGATAATCAAGAACCCAGTCTCCGAGGATACCCCCTAAAACTGCACCCAGCGAAATCGAAATAACAACAGGTATATCTATTTTTGAGCCGTCTTTCATCTTCTTGAAAGTCGAAACCAAAGCCATGACAATAATTGCACAGCTTGATAGAAACTGTATGTTGTTAAAATCATGATGCCCCAAAGCATCCAGCACAGGGCGAAACAAAATACCGCCCCCAAGTCCTACTATAGCGGCAAAAATACATGAAACAAGAATAACAACAAAGTAGATAAGTCCAATCATAATCATATAATATCACAAAGACACATTTAGGAAAAGGTGCATTATGAAATTTGATTCAAACCATAATCCATATTTAACGCAGAGGAAACCTGTCTATGGCACTAAAGGCATGATTGCTACATCACAGCCGCTTGCCGCAGAGGCGGGGCTGGAAGTGCTGCAAAAAGGCGGCAATGCGGTCGATGCCGCTATAGCAACTGCTGCCGCACTCACAGTTGTAGAGCCTACATCAAACGGCATAGGCGGCGATGCGTTTGCAATTGTTTGGATAGACGGAAAAATGCATGGACTGAACAGCAGCGGCTATGCACCGAAAAGCATAAGCATTGATGCCGTGCAAGCTTTGGGACATAACGAAATGCCGCCCGATGGATTTATACCCATAACTGTGCCCGGTGCTCCGGCAGCATGGGCGAATCTGTCCTCAAGATTTGGAAAACTGACACTAAAGCAGTGTCTGGCACCTGCCGTCACATATGCAACGGACGGCTATCCGCTATCACCTGTTCTTGCGGAAAACTGGGCACTTGCTTATATGCATTTTTGTAAAACTGCGACTGCACCGGAGTATAAAGCATGGTTTGACACATTCGCACCAAAGAAAACATCGCCACCTAAAGTCGGCGAAATTTGGAACTCTCCCGCACATGCAGAAACCCTGCTCGAAATCGCAGAAACAAATGCAGAGAGCTTCTACCGCGGGCGGCTTGCAAACACTATATCTAATCACATAACAAAACTCGGAGGTTTTCTCACAAAAGCTGATTTAGAAGAATACACGCCGCAGTGGGCAGAGCCGATTTCTGCAAATTACAGGGGGTATGATGTCTGGGAAATGCCGCCGAACGGACAGGGGCTTGTTGCTCTTATTGCACTAAATATTTTTAATGAGTTTGATATCGCAAATGCGAGTTTTGAAAATTCATGCCATATGGCATTTGAAGCTATGAAACTGGCTTTTACAGCAGGAAAAGAATTTATCACCGATCCAAATTATATGACCGTTTCTGTGGAGGAACTGCTCAGCAAAGAATATGCCCAAAAACTTCGAAATAAAATTACAGACACGGCCCTTGAGCCGGCTCCGATAAACCCGAACTCCGGAGGCACTGTATATTTATGTACAGCCGACAAGGACGGCAATATGGTGTCATTTATCCAAAGCAATTATATGGGTTTTGGATCTGGAATAGTCATTCCCGGTACAGGTATATCAATGCATAACCGTGGCGCTGACTTTAGTCTCGACCCCAAACACGCCAATGCACTTGCACCGCAAAAGAAAACATACCACACCATTATACCGGGTTTCCTGACCAAGGACGGAGTGCCCATAGGTCCGTTTGGCGTAATGGGTGGCTATATGCAGCCGCAGGGGCATATGCAGGTTATCATAAACACCGTTGACTACAATTTAAATCCGCAAGCGGCTTTGGACTGCCCGCGCTGGCAATGGATAGAGGGGAAGAATTTTGAAGTTGAATCGGCTTTTTGTGAGGACGTTCGTGAGAGCCTTATAAAAAGAGGACATAAAGTCACTTCATCCGAAAGGACAGGCAAGTTCGGAAGAGGGCAGATTATATGGCGAGACACTGCAAGCGGTGTCCTATGCGGCGGCACAGAATCCCGCTGCGATGGACATATCGCTGTATGGTAGGAGCGATAGGCAATTGCGAAAGTCGCACTCACAAATCACCCGCCGCCTGCGGGCGGCACCCTCTTTGCTAAAGAGGGCAAGGGGGGAAATAACCGACTTTCACATTCATTCTATCGTCAATACCTTGCGGTGCAAGAAGCAAGGGGACGGGGGTTGCTGCTTCACCTTGCGTAGTGGCTATGCCTTGTTTGCTGATTCGTATTTCTTTAGTGCTTTTATTTCTTCTTCGGACAGCTCAAGCATATCAAGTGTTTTAATTTTATTAAGAGTGTCTTGTGTCATTTCGGCAACATCTTCAGGACTATAGTGTATGGTTATTGAATAACCATGTTTTTTTATCTTTTCCGCGTATGGATTCTTACGTATTTTATTAGGTGGTGGCGGTGTGGTGTTTACTCCAATAGTTTCCATTATATGTTACCTCCGTAAATATCGTTCTCTCCCTGAGTTGCCTTCCACGCTGAAAAGATTCGCACTATTTCCTCGTCATTTTCATTGCTCCTGTAACAGTGACAAACGATTAGTAAGCGAGCGTTACCGCTAAAGCCAATAATTTTGAATCTTTCTTCGTCTTGAGAATGTATCTCGTCATCAATAATAACGGCACAATCATCACGAAATACTGTAGCTGCCTCTTTGAATGGGATTCCGTGCTTTTCTATGTTATTAATATTTTTGCTTTCGTCCCAATCAAAACGCTGGCCGTGAAACTCGAATATCTCGTCGGGCATAGGGGAACACCAACTTTCTGAATGTGTTATTATAACAAGAAAACTTTAATTTTTCAATGGTTACATTGCACAGCATAAAATAAACATTTTTTAGTGCAGCGATGTTAAATTATCGCTTTGCACCTCCGTCCCCTTGCTTCGCTCAGACATTGAGTACCTTCCTGAGCGAGCGCAGGGATGCAAGCGCCAGCTTAAACTCATAATCTTCTATTTGCCTGACCAGTATAGCCGTTTGAGGAATCTTCTCTAGTTCTGCAATCGATTTCATGCATCTAGTATCCAGAGAGTTAAGCAAAGGCTCCAATTGGTCAAACAGTTCCCCTGCACTCTCTTTGTCAAAGTTGCTGCTTTGAAGTACTACTTCCGGCACTGTGATTTTCTCAAGCACACGTGTAAGTTCACTTCCCAAGGCAGACAAGTCGGCATCTGTAGGCTTATTGCCCTCACTTAGCGAAGCCTCCAAATCTTTTGCGATTTGTGCCAATGAATCCTCACCAATTAGCCCTGCCGAACCTTTTATGGTATGTGCTATGCGGTGTGCAGTTTTGATGTCATTTGTTTCCAGTGCCTGTAAAATATCCGCAAAGAACCCCTTGCTACTGAGCATAAATTCTCTTCGCAACTTTTCCGCAACACCTACACTGCTCACAAAGGCATCAATTTCGCCTGCCCTATGATGTCCCTTCGACCTTGTTTTCGCCTCGGCAACCACCTCAGGCGGATACCTGTTACGGATAAACTTGATTAAAACATCATTTAACTGCGGTGTCTGAATAGGTTTTGAAACAAAATCGTCAAAACCCTTTGCAATAAACTCTTCCGGCTGACCCACCAATGCATTTGCAGTAAGCGCTACTATAGGACGGTTATAACCTGACTTTCTCAGCATTTGCATGGCCTCAGTGCCGGTTAATTCGGGCATCAGGTAATCCATAAATACAATGTCGTATACATTGCCGCGCGCAATTTTCTCAATGGCTTCACGCCCGCTGTTGCAACTATCTACGGATAGTTCGTAAAAGGCAAGCAAACCCTGCGCTACGAATAAATTGGCCTCGACATCATCAACCACAAGAACCTTTCCGTAAGGCATAGGTTCGGGCGAAAATTTGAATTTTTCCATGGCATATCGATTACCTGATTCAAGGCTATTAATCCTTGCGGCTACTTCTTTACCCAGAACATCGGCACCGCACGTCTTTTGCGGTATGCGGACATATACACTTGTGCCTTTCCCAACCATGCTTTCATAATCAATTTGACCACCCATCATTTCCACAAGACTGTGCACGATGGGAATGCCGAGTCCTGTGCCATCGGTGAATCGATATTTCTTCTCGTGAAAGCGCGTATACTCGTTGGTTCTTATGGCATCAAGTTGTTCCTCAGTCATGCCGTAACCTGTATCTTCAACAGTGATTGCCAAGGTTATATAACCGCTTTGCTCTTCACGAAAACCAAGCGACAAGGACACAGTCCCGTGTTCCGTATACTTTAAGGCATTATTGAGTAAATTGTTTATTACCTGCCTTATGCGCAGTGAATCGCCGATAAGCAGGGCAGGTAACCTTTCATCTGCATTCATTGTGAAAGATATATCTTTATGTTCTAAGTACACGGTATGCATTTCTGCCGCATCGTTTACCAGAGTTTCTACTCCATACTCCTGCTCAACAAGAGGCATCTTCCCCGACTCAATTCGGGAAAGGTCTAAAATATCATTGACTAAGTTGAGTAATGTTCTGGCGGAGTCATAGATTTTGACAAATACTTCCTCCATATGCTCGGGCAGCGCTGAGCTTCGCAATTGAATTTCTGATATACCTAAAACTGCCGTAATAGGTGTGCGAATTTCATGGCTCATTCGCGCCAAAAACCGTGACTTTGCTCTGTTGCTTTCCTCTGCCGCTTCGGATCGTTGCCTTTCCATCATAGCCTTTTTGATTTCACGCAAATCCAGTGTATAGCATAAAATCATGTTTTTCCCTTTGCGCTGTACGCGCGTGTAGATGCACTCGGCAGGCAGCTGTTCCCCGTTTTTGAGCTGATGCATCCACTCAAAACGGACATAACCCTCTTTGTATGCCTTTTCGGCATACATGACGGCTTTCTCCGGCGACGGTGTGCCGCACGGCTGAAATTCAGGTGAAAAATCGTAGAGGTTGTCCACGATTTCCCGTGGGTCGTCCACGTTGAAAAATTTCTTGGTCTGTGCATTTGCAAAAAACAAATTAGTATCATCGCCAAACAAGCCGATAACAAACGGCGCGGAGTCGATGATTGCCTGATTCAACTCATGGGCATCACGTTCTGCCTCCAGTGCATTTTCCATGACGGTTTTCTGGTCATTGCGAATTAAAGCATTAGCAAACATAAGACCGGCTGAAGCAAACATATCTACTTCGTCTTTAGTAAATGTACGCTCTCGCTTGCAGTCAGCTACGCTCAGGGTACCAAAGAATTTACCGTTAATGAATAACGGCTGTACCACAATGGATTTTGCGCCGTAAGCGGCTATAAAATCTGCATTTTCAACGGGCAATTCAGCCACAGGAGAATTGAGTCGCCGGCCTTCCGAAAACAGTTCAAACCATCCGGGTCTGTCACTAAACGGGAAAGACTTACCTACGGGTATGTCTATAGCTTCATCAGGCTCTCTTACCCAAACTTGCTTTAAGACAAAATGAGGCTTACCTGCAATTTGCTCATTAAGCCAAAGTGTACATTGATCTGCATTTGCGCCCCGCCCTACGATCTCCATACCCTTTGCAATAGCTTCCATTACATCAGTATCGCCGGAATCAAGCAGCATATGTGCTGCTTGGTTAATTGCATTTATCATTTTCTGACGGTACACGAGAGAGTCTTGAGACTTATTAATCATGTTGTTAATGTGTGCAGCGACTATAACACCTACCAGCAGACCTGCAACACCAAAAACTCCAAGTATAATCAGCGTGTTTTCTGCTATCCTGCTGTTATGCTCTATTCTGTCATACATATCTTGCCTGATACTGCTGAATAAACCGTCAAAATGTACGTAGAGCTCACGGCTTAGCGTTTGCGCCTCCAAAAATAAGCGGAACACCTCATCCGCATCGTCTGCGTAAGCCGCATCCCGCACCTGATAAACAACATCATCTAAATATGCATTAATTAAACTCTCTAAATTAATGACCCTTTGTGACAACGAATCTCGCAAAGTACTGTCAATCACTTCATCACCACGTAGGCTGTCTGAAAACAGAAAAAGGCTCGCTTGCATATCGCCTTGAAGGGTGTACATTTCGTTATCCAAAGCCTCAAGTGTCGGCACATCTCCCCCAACAAAAGCAGCAGTAGCCGCAATGCGCCGCATATCCATCAGTTGCACTTCCAAATCTCTGATAAGGGAATAACGTACCACCGAATAATTTTGTGTGTGAGCATAATCGGAAGCCACATTTCCGATATTGATTATGCCAAGTACCATGATGCTGATAATAATAGACAAAAGCAACGCAAAACCTACACCCAGCTTGGCTTTTATTTTTAGGTTATTAACTGCCATTCAGCATCTCCCCTTCTTTTGAATAACTTGCTTTAACTACCGAATTGTATAGATATTACCGGCTCGCACTTCGCAATGAAAGAAGCTCACGCTCATTTCATGATGTGACCGATTTGAGACTTTTCGTCACCTAATTATAGTGTAGCGGTTTTTTCTTGTCAATTAAAAATGATTTTATGATTGAAATTATATCGTTTACACTGCCTATTTCTGTTTGTTTTTCCATCTTCTCTAAATAGTCATTGCGGTTATTGTAAACATCGAGCACTTTTGAAACAAATTCATCGCTGCTCAAACTTTCATCATAGAGCACGTCACAGTACCCCTTTGCTTTGAAATATTCTGCATTATGATACTGGTCTCCCCTGCTTTGGCTAAGTGGAATGGGAACAAGCAACATAGGCTTCTTTAGCTGTAAAAATTCAAATATCGCATTTGCACCGGCTCTGGATATGACCAAGTCACACGCCTTAAGCATATCCGGCAACTCCTCCTTGACAAACTCATATTGCCTGTACCCCGCAAAATCATAAGTGCTGTCCACGTTGCCCGTTCCGCATATATGAATAATGTTGAAGCTGTTTAGCAGCTTATCCAAATTATTTCTAACAGCAATATTGATGCTTTGTGCGCCGGAGCTTCCACCCATTATGAATAAAATGGGCTTGCCGTTTTCCATGCCGCAAAACCTGAGCCCCTTTGCCCTGTCCCCTGCCTTTAATTCCTCTCTAATAATAGCTCCGACAAAGTGCACCTTGTCCGAATCTTTGATGAATTTTTCCGTGTCTTTAAAAGTAGTCAGTATAGCATCGCTAAGCGGCATCGACATTTTATTTGCAAGTCCCGGCGTCAAGTCTGACTCGTGCAAAATCACCTTCACCTTTTTCAGCTTAGCCGCCGCAACTACAGGGAACGAAACAAAGCCACCTTTTGAAAAAATAATATCAGGCTTTATTTTGCTTAGGATTTTTCTTGCCTGCAAAATGCCTTTTAGAATTCTAAATAAATCGGTAAAATTTTTAACGCTTAAATACCTTCTGAGTTTACCCGTCGAAATTGGATGGTAACTAAGATTAGGAATATCTTCCACCATCTTTCGCTCTATACCGGTTTCACTGCCGATATAATGTAGTTCCCAACCATCCGAAACAAAATGCGGTATAAGCGCTAAGTTCACCGAGACATGACCAACTGTGCCGCCACCGGTAAAAACAATTGTCAAATCGCACCTCCTATAATAAGTTTTGCGCAATTATCATTATATCACACTTGTATATTAATAACCATATGTGTTATCATGCTACTTGGTAAAACGTTGAATAAATTGTAAGCGGTCAGAGATTAGCAGATAACGGGCTGTTTAACGAAAGGAACTTACAACTATGCTTGATCCGACAAAATACAAAGATTGGCAAATAGCCGAGGAGGCTGAGAAAACACTTCCCGATGTAGAACACTTTCGTCAATCAATGGGGCTGCTCCCTGACGAAATAATACCATACGGCAAAACGCCGAAGTTGGATTTTATCAAAATAATGAACCGTCTCAAAAACAAGCCTGACGGCAAGTTCATAGAAGTGACGGCAATCACCCCTACCCCGCTCGGCGAAGGAAAATCCACAACATCGCTGGGATTGATTCAAGGGCTTGGCAAAATTGGCAAAAACGTCGGCGGCTGTCTCAGACAACCCTCGGGCGGACCCACGATGAACGTAAAAGGCACCGCAGCAGGTGGTGGTAACGCGCTGCTCATCCCCATGACAGAATTTTCACTGGGCCTCACGGGTGACATAAACGACATCATGAACGCCCACAACCTTGCCATGGTCGCGCTGAATGCACGAATGCAACACGAACGAAACTATGACGATGCGCGGCTGGCTGAAATCGGGCTGAAGCGCCTCGACATCGACCCCGAGCGCATTGAGCTTGGTTGGGTCATAGATTTCTGCGCACAAGGGCTCAGAAACATCCGCATAGGCTTGGGCGAAGGCGAAAGAAACGGCTATGAGATGGACTCAAAGTTCGGCATAGCCGTAGGCAGCGAACTGATGGCTATCCTCTCCGTGGCAACCGACCTCAAAGATTTGCGAGAACGCATCGGCAAGATAATTGTCGCATACGACAAAAAAGGCAATCCCGTAACAACAGCAGACTTAGAAGTAGACGGAGCAATGACCGCATGGATGAGAAACACAATAAATCCGACACTCTGCTATACAGTCGAGCACCAGCCCTGCCTAATCCACGCAGGACCGTTTGCCAATATAGCTATAGGACAATCCTCCATAATCGGTGACAGACTGGCGCTCAAGCTCTTTGATTACCATGTCACAGAATCGGGCTTTGCCGCTGACATCGGCTTTGAAAAATTTTGGAACGTCAAATGCCGTCTATCCGGGCTAAAGCCACATGTCTCGGTAGTTGTAGCCACCATCCGCGCACTGAAAATGCACGGTGGAGGTCCCGCAGTAGCACCCGGAAAACCTCTCCCAAACGAATACACACAGGAAAACCTTGAACTGCTGGAAAAAGGCTCAACAAACCTGTTCTTCCATATAAATAACGTCAAAAAATCAGGCATAACCCCCGTTGTGTGCATAAACAAGTTCCACACAGACACAGATGCAGAAGTCGCACTGATTAAAAAGCTCTGCGCAGAGCAAGGCGTGCGCTGTGCACTCAGCGAACACTGGCAATACGGCGGCGAAGGAGCCGTTGAACTTGCGGAGCTAGTAGCCGATGCTTGCAACGAACCTACAGAGCTTAAATACCTATATGACTTATCCATGCCGCTAAGAAAGCGTGTAGAAATTATCGCCGCCGAGATTTACGGAGCAGACGGCGTAGACTGGTCGCCGCTGGCAAAAGAAAAAGCAGAAAGATTTGAAAGCGACCCGCAATATGCTGATTTCTCCACCATGATGGTCAAAACCCACCTATCACTATCACACGAACCGGCAAAAAAAGGTGTACCAAAAGGTTGGCGGCTGCCAATCCGCGATATACTGGTCTACGGTGGCGCAAAATTCCTATGCCCGATGGCAGGTACAATAAGCATGATGCCCGGCACAGGCTCAAACCCCGCCTACCGCAAAATAGACATAGACACAGAAACCGGCGCAGTAAAAGGTTTGTTCTAAATGCTAAAAATCAATTTCCCAAATACCCTGCGGCCCGAGCAGCATCTCAAGGAGGAACACAAAAATGCAATTCATAGACAAATCAATTACCGAATTTACAACTGAGCTTGCAAGCAAAGCCGCTGTCCCCGGCGGCGGCGGAGCTTCCGCGCTGGTAGCTGCGGTGGGCATGGCACTGGGCTCTATGGTGGGCAGCCTGACGATAGGCAAGAAAAAGTACGCAGATGTAGAAGACGAAATAAAAACACTCATGGAAAAAGCACAAGCACTGCAAACTGAGTTTCTGCGCTTGGTAGATGAAGATGCCGTAGTATTTGAGCCGCTATCCAAAGCATACGGCATACCCAAAGATGACCCAACAAGAGAAACCGTAATGGAAGATGCACTAAAGCTGGCGACATCCGTCCCGCTCGACATAATGCGCCTGAGTGCAAGAGCAATAGAACTGCTTGATGAATTTGCAAAAAAAGGCAGCCGCCTAGCCCTAAGCGATGCAGGCGTAGGTGCAGCATTCTGCAAAGCGGCAATAGAAGGCGCGAGCCTGAACGTATTCATCAACACAAAATACATGACAAACCGCGACTACGCCAAAAGCATAGAAGCCGAAGCCGAAGCAATACTTGCAAAGTATTGCAAGGTTGCAGATGAAATTCTGAGCAATGTAACATCGGAACTTCGCAAAAGCTAAGCAGATAATAGGCTGTTTGCGGAGCACATTGCCTATCATCTGCGGCATCCCTCGCAAAGACGACCGGGTCAAAAAACCGTTTAGATACAAAACCTGATAAAAAGAGGGGTATTTCTATGTTTAATGACTTAACAGCACTAGTATTAGCAGTAGTTTTCGTAGCAATCAACGGTCTGACTATGCTTGCGTGGGCGGCGCAAATGGGCTACAAAATGAAGCCAACGGCATTTGCATTCTTTGTAGGCTCCGTTGGAAACGCGCTAACAGGAAATGTAGTGCCACTTTCCGGACAAAGCTCAATTCTGACAGTATCAAACTTTGTAAAAAACACTAACGAAAGAGTTGCAGCACTCCTTATCGCAGTAGTGGTAATGGTCGTTGCAGGAGCCGCAGGATGGGTATCAGCAATCGCAGACTGGGCAGGACAACCGGTATTATGGGGCATGATGGCAGGTGTAGGATTGATGGTTTCCCAGATATCCGTTGATATGCTGACCCAAGATAAGCGCACAGGTGCAATCTCATTTCTTACAGCTTTGGTTACTTTCGCCCTGACTCTCGGAGACCCAAATCAGCTTGTCTGGGTAATTGCAGTCTCTGTTACCGTTGCTACACTTGATTTCCTGTTGCTGCAAAAAGACAAAGAAACAGGAAAAAGAGGTCGCAGAGTAAACTATGCCAATCTTGCAAAAAGCAATGGCTTTACAGGAGACATGGACGAATCATTAGAAGAAAACCGACCCTGGAAAAAAGCGTATTGGCAAGGATTTAAAATGACCAAGCCAAAGTTTGGTTTTCTTGCAGTATATTATTCACTGGCATTCATCTGTATTAACATTGGAACAAATATTGCCTTTGGAACAATCACCGCCGGATTCGGCCCTCGCGATGCCGACGGTGCCTTATACTACCCGCTCCAGATTGACACACTGACAGTCATAAACAGCTTAGCAGACATACCGACAGTGCTGTTTGGCGGTATGCCGATAGAAGCCATTATATCAGCCACTGCGCAAACAGCGTGGCCTGTACTGGCAGGTGTATTAATGATGCTGGTACTCGGCTTCCTGTGCTTGTTCGGTCTTATCAATAAACTCGTTAAATTTGTGCCGGTTCAGAGCCTTGCAGGATTTCTTTTCATCATTGGCTTTTTCTCAACCTTAGTTCCCCAACTTAGAAACGTCATTCAAGGCGGAACCCCTCCACCACACGCAGCTACAGGTTATGCACTTGAAGCTGAAGCTATCGTATCGGGAATAACCGCAATGACAGTAACAGCCATAACAAAAAATCCATTTCTGGGACTAATATCCGGCGTAGCAATGCGCTACATAGGAACAACCTTCTTCTTGTTCCTGTAAGTAAAGCAAGGGCGGTCGGTCTGACACAGGGGGACGATTCTCTTGTGTCAGAGACCGTCCCTTGTTTCACAATCGACTACACGCATGTGAAGCGAGGGGATTGCTGCTTCAGCTTAATCTCCCCTTGACTAACCTTTTTGAAGCTTTTTTTTGTTTATTCGGTTAGCCATAGCTCTTGCAGATAATTCCTCAACAGACATATCTTCGTACAGGTTCTCCTGCCATTTAGTGTAATCAAATGGTTCTTTAGTTACAAGAGCTATGAATCTTTCAGTTTGTACATGTCCGAAGTTTACGATTAGATGTTTTATTATGGATTCTTTTAACAATGTATCTGTCATAACAAATCTTCCTCCATTTCCAAAATAAACTCTAATGGGTTAATGACCTTGATTCTTTCGTCTTTATATTTCAAAAGTTTGCTATCGGTCAATTATCATTTCCTGAATTTTCAACTTAGCTTTCGTTTCCAACTCTATCTTCAAGTAGCTTTGATTATCGTATGGTCTGTTAAAGCAGCAGTTATCTAAATATACCCTAGTTTTCATGGCTTCCACCTATTTTCATTGATGAAAATATCTTACCACACAAAGGACTGAAATGCCACAGTAAGTTTAAGAAGGAGGGACGGGGGTGCTGCTTCACTATCTTTTGCTAGCCTTATGCTATGAAACAGTTCCTCCGTCCCCCTGCTTCGTTCAATTATAGGCAATTGCGAAACTCAAAAAACCATTGCAAATATTGGGTTTTTGAGCAACTATACTAATTCATTTTCTCCGCTTTATCAAATCACCCGCCGCCCGCAGGCGGCGGGTGATTTGTGAGTGCGACTTTCGCTATTGCCTATCCTAACTTTTCGTGTTTGCCATTGACATTTTCCGGTAAATACTCTATAATCATACTCGTGAGTTGCAAACTTACGAGTATGATTATAGAGGTGCAAATTTATGTTTGTAGGCAGGTCAAATGAATTGCACAAGCTTGGTGAAATGTATGATAGTGGCTGTTTTGAGCTTGCTGTCATATATGGACGGCGCCGTGTAGGAAAAACAACTCTCATCCAAGAGTTTATAAAGGATAAGAAAGCTATTTATTTTTTGGCGCGAGAGGTGGATGGTATGCACAATCTTGTCGGTTTTTCAAAATCCGTCTACTCTGTGACCGCACCCGAACATGTCGAAAATTCTTTTTTTTCCGACTGGGAGAGAGCTTTTGATTATATCTGTAACATAGCACTAGATGAAAGGGTTGTTTTAGTCATTGACGAATATCCCTATCTTGCCGGAGGATATCATCCTATTTCGTCAATTCTGCAAGCACACATTGATACGCAGCTTAGAGAAAGCAAGCTTTTTTTAGTTCTCTGCGGGTCAAGTATGAGTTTCATGGAAAATCAGGTGCTGGGGTACAAGAGCCCGCTCTATGGCAGACGAACCGGACAGTTTAGAATTACACCTTTTAGTTTTTTTGAGACTCTGCCATTTTATGATAGGCTTTCAGGCACAGATATGGCAACTCTCTACGGCGTTACCGGAGGGATACCGGAATATTTATCAAAGCTCAAACCAGAGAAGACCGTCAAGGATAATATAATTGAATTGTTCCTGACCGCTTCGGGATATTTATATGAAGAACCATCAAACCTGCTAAAGCAGGAGCTGAGGGAACCCGCTATTTATAACGGAATAATAGAGGCAATTGCGGGCGGCGCATCACGACTCAATGAAATTTCCACTAAATGTGGGCTGGAAAGCAATAAGTGCGCTAAATATATCAAGTCTCTTATATCGCTGGGCATAGTCAAAAAAGAGCATCCCGTGACAGAATCCTCGACTAAAAAGAGCATCTATCTTTTAGATGATATGATGTTCCGGTTTTGGTATCGTTTTGTTTTCCCAAACATGAGTAGCATAGTGTCCGGACTTGGCAATGACCTGTATGAGCATGTCGTCGCAAGAGGTATAAGTGCCTACATGGGTTTAGTATTTGAAGAAATCTGCAAACAGTATCTGTTAATGGAAGCACGCAGAGGAGCATTGCCCTTTTTTATGGGTAACATCGGGAAGTGGTGGGGTAATAATCCCACTGAAAAAAGACAAGATGAAATTGATATAATGACCTACCGCGAGAACTCTGCTCTTTTCTGCGAGTGCAAGTGGACAAATACTCCTATGGATATTGATAATTTTAATAGTTTAAAGGCAAAAGGTGAATTATTCCACTATGCAAACAAATGGTTTTGGCTGTTTTCAAAGACGGGTTTCACAAGTAGGCTTCACCGAGAAGCCGAAAATCACAGCAATGTTAAACTAATTGCATTTGATGATATGTTGTTATTGTGAAAAATGGGGGGGTACTGCTTCACCATGCTTCGGAACTTCAAGGGGTTTGTTAGCGATTTGGTGTCTGTTTGGAACGAAAAGTTCTTTATAACGGCTACCACTACGGAGATGGTGACAAACCAATTGATCTTCTATGCTCACGGCTAACATCACACAAGCCAAATGTTGAGTTTTTAGTAACTATACTAATTAATTTTCTCCGCTTTATCAAATCACCCGCCGCCCGCAGGCGGCGGGTGATTTGTGAGTGCGACTTTCGCAATTGCCTATTCGTTCAATTATCCGCGCTCATATAAATATATCTGCACACGGCTTTGCAGGACTCGAGCCACATCGTTAGCTGACCTTTCTCCTGCGAAAAATGAGCGTGTTTCTTCTCGTACCATATTTGAAACAGTCTCATTAAAGCGCGCCATAACGGTAGCATTTTCTATAATATATCGCAAGATTTTCTCTTCCGCATCCGTCATGGCATATATATCAACCATAAAATCACCGCTTCCAACAGATTGGCTAGGCGATTGAACTTCATTTCCATCCTCATCAATAATAAATAGTGGTGTTTTTGCCTGTGCAATTTGTTCTTCAAGCAGGTCAAGACGTAGTGGAAATTGCCACACCTGATTCATGTTTAAATCCGGCGAAAGAACTCGGCGGATAAAATCCCACGCCATTTTCTGATGCTGGCTGCCTTCGCTGATTGCAAACCCTCCATGCGCATGAATCAAGTGAACGCCACCCTCTCGTGTAGGTAAACCCAGCACGGTAAGTTCATCACCCAGCATACCTGTGTACATTTGAAAATCTCTTGGTATGCTTAGGTACATCATGTGAAGCAGTTGTTTTCCATTCAGTAACCGCATGATTGGACTTGTTCCATCCCAAAATCTCTCATCGTGATGGAAATAAGAAGCAACCTCAAGGAGATGCATAAATTCCTCACTGTCAAGATGTGCTCTATGTTCATCCCAGTCGATGAAATCATTGCCGGAAAATTGTAACGCGTGGTCGAGAAACCATTCTGCATTAAACCAGTGAGTAAGTATATACTCAAAATCTAAATTTTCTGTTTGCTCTATTAGCGCCAGCATATCCGCAAATGTCCACGACTCAATATCTTCTACCATGTCAGCCAATCCAATCATCGTCTCAACAGCAAATGAGTAGCTGATTGTCCGCAATGTTCCGTCTGATGCTTCCATTGCTCCTAATACATTGGGAAGAAAGTCCGTGCGGCAAAGTTCCATGTCGGCATCTATGAATGTGTAGAGGTCAGCTAAGAGACCTTGGGCAATCAAGGCTTCTCTCATTTCATGTGGCACCAAAATTATGTCGGGTGCTCTCCCTGTCATAAGGTCTATCGAGAACCGCATCCGCGCCGACTCAAAGGCTTCCTCTGTCCAAGTGCCATCCCAGTACTCCACTATCTGAATCTGATAATTTTGGTGTTCCCTGTTGAAATCACGCACTGCGGCGAGTTCCAGCGAAAAATCTCCCATCTGCAACACACCAAGCGTGATAACCGTGTACTCCGACAGCTCTGCTCTTGCTGTGCGAGTAAGGATAACGTGCTCTGTACGCCAGCTATCGGTCGCAAAATCTCCATGAGTTATAAAAATGGAAATCCGCCCATCATCAAGAAAATTAAGGTGGTACATAAATCCAAAATCGACCCTTGCCTCAGTCCAGCTCAAAATCGTAGTCCGCTCACTTGCGGCGATGTTATAGCCAAAGAGGTATCTGCCATCATCGATGTATAAATCAAACAGCTCCCCGGCACGTGCCGGATACATGCTGCGAACACCTACAACAGAAACCGAATATACCTCGCCCAAATCTCCTTCTTCAAAATCAATGCCCTGCAAAGCATCTCCATCAGATACCACTATGCGCCCGTCATTTGTTTGGGTGGCCATTTGATAGGTGTTGATTTCCAGTTGATTTAGTAGCTCAAAGCGGTAATTAAATAAATACATCGCAGCTTCTCCACCTATAACCGACGTTTGTAGGAGAATATCGCCGCTATCTGCAATAATTGCATAATCGAACATGAGCGGGCTATGTCTTCGCGCGGCAAATTCGCTGAGTTTCCTGCTCATTATTTTATCGCCGTCTATCGTGTATTTGAGTTTGAGCACCGTTGAGTAAAACATACTGTCTGTCATTTTATTATCAACTATAATAAAAGCGAGATAACCTTCATCTGTGATACGCAAATTAGCAATGCTGACACGGGTAAACGGAAGCTCTATTTCCGTCCGTGAAAGCTGTGTGCCGTCAGGCATCATGCTTTCTACCACAAGCGTTGATGAGGTAGACTCATTTATGGATTCAACCACGTAACAAAAATATATCCTTCCTTCATGAACGACTGCTCTTTGCACAAACTCTGTTAAATACGTTATGTATGATGATTTCGCCAGATAGATATATGTTTCGATTATTGAATTGTCTGTGCTTCTGCCCCTTTCTCCCGGAGTACTCACTCCCCGACTACTCCCGTCATTATCGTTATTGCCATTGCCGCAGGCAGTGAGCAGCGCGAGGATGATTGATGACAGCAATAAAATTCTGGCATTAAATAAAAACATTTTGCTTTTATCATCCATACTATACCCTCACGTATATTTTCACATTTGGTACATGGGAAACTCCTACAAGTTTACAACAGTATCGCATAGCTGTGCAAGTTTTAAATCGTGTGTAACAAGCACAATAGGGGACGGGGGGAGCTGTTTCGCTATCTTTTGCTAGCCTTGTGCTATGAAGCAGCTCCCCCGTCCCCCTGCTTCACCGCTCCCATACGTAGACCTGCACCCTGCTTTGAATGACTCGCGCAGTATTTTCAGCACTCCTGCTGCCTCGAAAGAAAACTTCAGCTTCCTCCAGAATAATGTTTCTAATGATTTCATCACTGTCTCCGGATAAGTAAATGACACCCAATGTTTCAACAACTTCCATAAAGCGATCCGCTTGAGCTTGAGTCATAGGATTAAACTCAATAAAAACCCCACCTATATACATACCTCCCCCCTGATGGAGACAGTAAGGATCAACAGGCCTCATAGCCTCGTCAATTTTTGCACCTAGAGCGGCTCTTGCAACGGGAATAGGTCCGGCATTTTCTTTTTCAGCAAGCATGAACCTAAGAAACTCCCAAGCCCCGGATGGGTTTTGCGCACCATACCCCATAGCGTAAAGTTCACTCGGAAACATAAAACTTCCGACACCGTGGGTGGATGGAAATCCAATCGCCGTCAGTTCTGTTCCTGCCACGGCTTCCATAGTACTTTGTAAACCCGGGTTGGTTATGAAAACGGAATCTTTGATGAACAAATTGCCCCGCCGCACTTCCAGTTCAAAGAAAAATTGATCCCCGATAAAGTAGAAGTCATGTACATTTTGTCCCAATCTTCCCGCATACTCCAACGCTCGCAAAAAAGCATCCGATTCAAAATTTGCAGTACCCGCTTCATAATCTATAAAAACCGAGCGGTTGGCCGACCAGTAGTTACTTAAAAACCATTGCGGCGATGACAGTATGAGGGGATTACCGTCATCCCATTGCTCTTCTAAAAGCATTAACTGCTCAAGTGTTATGCCCGGACTCGCCCCTACCAGAGAGGAAGGAGCAAAAGAGGTAGAGATACCAAATCCGGGAGTCAGAGCATAGAGACTGCCGTCTACCTCCATAAGTTCAAACACGCGTTCGACAAAATCAGAGCGGCATATTCGGCTATCTTGCTCAAGCCATGGATTTAAGTCAGCCAAGAATCCCCCGTTTGCAAGGACACGGTAATCCAAGAATGTGAGGTCAAAAACATCGGGAACACGTCCGGCTATCATCTCTATGTTGAAACGCGCCATTGCGGCGGAGGTGTCGAAATCTACGACAAATTCTGAAAAGTCAATCACGGCAATTCTATAATCAGGGCTTTGTGCGTTAAAATCACGGATCAGCATATAGTCCGGGTGAAATGATGCCAAGGTGACGATACTGCGTGTATCTTCTTCTACAGCGGTTCTTGTCAAAAATGTAACTGCGGTGGGCGGCGGCTGAGTGATATCCCCTCTATCCAAGAGAGCAAATTGACCGTCTCTTACAGAGAAAACAGAGTCGGTAAACGTCATGCCTACCTCCAGCCAATGAAAATGCCTTTCCTGCCCACTTGTTTCCAGACAATAATGGTAAACACCGGCATCTGTCAGCATTAAAATTTTATTTCCACGCAGCCCCGTAGCAAACCTCCGTGCAGATGGTAATGATTGATAAGATAGCATGCCGTGTGACTCTAAATCAATAGTAAAAAGCTTATCGCCTTCTGTATATGTCCAAATAGGAAATAGCATAGTTCTATCTGCGCCCAAAAAGGGATCCCCCGCAGGTCCCGACCAGCCAAAATCCGCAATAGAGGCAGTAAATTTATAAATCCCTGCGGCATTAAACAGTAATATATCTCCGCTGTTTTGTTGCAGATATATATTTCCTGCATCATCCACTGCAAGACCAAAAATATGATGGACATCTTCAAAATGTTCAGAAATATCGACGGAAAAGATAACATTTCCCGCTGTGTCAATCTGTGTTAGATGGCTTGTAACCTGTGTTATTCCATCACCACCAGAAAAATGCTCGTTGCTGATGAAATAAATATTTCCGCCGCCGTTTGCCGCTATGCCTGAAATACTATTGAATTCTCCCCATGTAAAGTTTGTTAGACGTGGATAGAGAAAAACTTCATTTGCCTCTGAGTCAATAGAAAAAAAGCGAAATGCATCGAAATCGGAGGCATACCCCATCACTGCCGCACCATATATCGTTCCGTCATGCACTGTAATTAGGGGAATTCTTATAATATTTTCTTCAATTTGAAAATAAGAGCGTAGATAAGTATACTCACCGACCGGCAGTCCGACTATATTAGACCCTGAAGAAATATGATCATCTAAACTATCATCCCATATTACTCTGCCACTTTCCTGTGAAGGCTCACCATTATTAGATGAACAAGCAACGATGAAGAGCAGCGAAAGAATAATCAGCACTATAGAAAATTTACTTTTCTTCATAATCAGTCCCCCTATGTTATTCGTTTTTAGCCGATTGCGAAATCCAAAAAAAACAAGTATTGTGTGATTTTCGAGTTGTCTATCTGCCGAATTCTCTCCACTTTTGCGGTATAAATAAAGGTTGTTTTCAAATCCACAAAAGCACCGCCAAAAGAGGAGAGAAATCCAGGCGAATTAAAAGACGTTAATGTCGCTGCCCGACACTTAATTTAGTTAAGAGGAGCACTTCTGAGATGTGCATTATACATCCAACCATTGCCGAGTCCGCGATATACGACATTGCGAAATCCATTTGATATGCCCGCATCGCTCGCTCGTGGGAGTATGGTATTTTGTGATAGGGTAGCTATGGGATGATTGGTTGCATTGTCTGTGTTTGCTGCTCGACGGTAATTTACAGCACTGCCAGAAACTTGAAATACCCAACGGCTGGTTGTGGCAGGTAATGTGATATGCGCCGCTGATACATATCCACGATCCCTCGTCAACCCGTTGAAATACACTCTAAACCAAAGCGTATCATCGCCCCAACTAGCAGCAGAGTCAATGTGAACCGCTCTGCCATTAGGGATGATTGCCAGTTGTGGATGGTTTGTGGAAGGACCCGATCTTACCCTTAACCCAGTTGATGCATTTACAACTCCGCTAAATGGCAAGTGAGGCATTGGGTAGTTTGCCGGTTGTCGTGCTTGTACTGATATCTGCAACATTACAGGCACAAGCATCACCAAACAAACAAGTAATAATGATATCTTCTTGATAAGTTTCATACTTTTCTCCTTTAAATTTTTCATTTTTTGTCTTATTTCGAGAACTTGCTGATTGTCACATTACTTGCAGCCTAGCGCAACGTCATAGTGTGACTATTTCTCGCAACCTCTGTTGTTCCGCTACGTGTAACGCTTGCTACAACTGACAACCTAAATGTTCCTGCTGTTTGATTTGACGTAACTCGGCTGCTTGCCAGATGCAGCGGTATAGTCCCATTGCTTGCTGTCCAAGTGTCAACCACGGAAAAAGTCCCGTTCGCATTTTGCCTTTCCAATGTAAACGTAGCCGTTATTGCTGTTGTTCCGGTTCGCCCCTGCACGCTTCCCGTGCTTGTTACCCTTCCGTTGCTAAAACTCATATTAAGTGTTATTGCCGCAGTGTTATCCCATAACGGCTGAAAAACCTCTGTTGTTCCGGCAGCAATCGCAGTGTTGGCAACTGTGCCTAAAAACATTGAGTACACTTAGGAAAGATATAATAATACGTTTCTTCAAGTTCATCACCTCCCTTCGTGCAAAAATATAACAGTCCGATTTTCCGAACTGTTATATAAACGATTAAGAAGTAATAATTCCTACCCTAAAACTAGAAAAATTTCAAATTTGTGATTTTAACCAAGAGAGAGTGCCATTATTTGTAAATATTCAACAGGAATTGTTGAGTATAACCTGTATATCCACCCGCCTACTTCCCAAACTATGAAACTATCGGCAAGTTCGTCTGTAGAGACAAACACATGAAATTCTATCCCTTCTTCAATTATCACATCATGCTCAACATCTGTGCCATCTACAGCTACAGACCCGTCAGCTGCTGTTGACTCAAACATTATATGTTCCCCGTCCGCATTCATATAAAATACCGTGGTTATGAAGTCTAGTTCACTACGGTGCTCTTCCCAAAATCCTGCGGGTATGAATGTAGGTTCTTTGCTTGTCCCCTCGGATTCAGCGTAAGGTGAAGTGAATCTTACAAATTCTTGAGACCATGATTTTATTGTTTCCACCACAGTAGCACGTACTTCGGGGTTAAACATAAGTGCACTGAAAAGCAGTATCACAAGAATAAGTGCCGCTGCTGCGGCTCGTCTTCCGATTTTTTGTATTTTTTTAGAAATTTCTTTGCGATTCTCACGGGCGAAGAGTTTTCTCATGCGCTTCTCATGCTCTGGCGAGGCCGTATACATTTTTGCAAGTTCTTCTCGAGGTGGGAGTGAATCGAGTTCTTCATAGAAGTTTTCGATTACGGCATGTCTTAGCAAGGATTCAAATTCAATCTCGCTCATTCTGCTATTGCTCATCGTTAGCCTCCCCGCTTTCTTCCAAATATTTTCGCGTTTTCGCTTTTGCTTTCATCATGTTGTTGTCTATTTGCTTCGTTGTGAGGTTTGTTTCGGCGGCGATTTCTTTATAGCTCATGCCGAGGACATATTTCATTTCAAGAATTATCCTACTGGTTTCATCAAGCCTTTTAACTGCTTGATGCAATTTCTCTGCTTTCTCGTTTTTTAGGAAGATTTCCTCACCCGACCGCTCGATAGGTTCTTCAAAGGTCATATCCTCAATAGCTACGGGTATGGTCTTTTTCTCTCTTTTGATTAAGTCAAGGCATTTGCTTTTTACAATAATAACGATTAAGGAGCGGAAATTCCTATCCGAAAGCGATAAATATTTTTCTTTATGTCTGATTACCGCTAAAAATGCATCATGGACGGCATCTTGGGATTGTTCTGCACTGCCCATCAGTTTCATTGCATAGCGGAACATCAGCGGCTCATATTCATGGTACAGTTCCGCCAGTTTCATGCGTTCTTCTTCTGTTTCAAGTGCCGATAGGTAGAATATGAGCATGGTAACACCGCCTTTGATGGGCAAATTCTATCAAAATGCAGCGTTTTGGTCAAATATTAATTTTGAAATATCGCAAACTCATTATTGAAAACTCATTATTGTAAGTAGCCCATCCGCTGTGCTATAATGGCTATAGCGACACACTAGGGAGCAATAATTAGGATGCCATCAGTGAAAAGTGACAAAATAAAAGGCACAAGGGTGGCACAGGAGGAGATACATATATGGCGAAAATACTCAAAGGCGCAGATGTCGTCAGCGCACTGGGCGAAAAGATGTCGCTTGAAATTGAGAGCTTAAAAAAACGCGGTATCACACCTACACTTGCAACACTTAGAGTTGGCGAAAGAGCCGATGATATATCATACGAAAAATCCATCATAAAGCGCTGTGAAAGCGTAGGCGTTGCAGTGAAAAGCATAGCCCTGCCTGACGATGTAACGCAAGAAGAACTGCTCATATGCATTGACGGGTTCAATAACGACAAAAAAGTCCACGGCGTGCTGATGTTTCGTCCATTACCAAAGCATATTTGTGAAGATACCGTCCGCAATGCCCTGTGCCCCGAAAAAGACATCGACGGCATAACCGATACGTCGCTTGCAAGTGTTTTTACGGGCAGCGATAAAGGCTTTGCACCCTGCACAGCAAGAGCATGCATTGAGATTTTGGATTTCTACGGCATCGACTGCACAGGTAAAAAAGCCGTTGTCATCGGCCGCAGCCTTGTTGTCGGCAAACCCGTTGCAATAATGCTCATGGGCAAAAACGCGACTGTTACAGTCTGCCACACCCGCACTGTAAATATACCCGCTATAGCTCGACAGGCAGACATTTTGATTGTAGCCGCCGGGCGTGCAGAGAGCATTACAAAAGAATTTATGAGCTCCGGTCAAACTATCATAGATGTCGGCATCAACTGGAACGAGCAAAAAGGCAAGCTTGTAGGCGACGTCCTTTTTAACGATGCCGAGCCGATAGTCGAAGCTGTCACACCCGTCCCCGGAGGGGTTGGAACTGTTACAACGTCAGTGCTTGTATCAAACGTTGTCAAGGCAGCTTCGGAATAAGGATTTACAGCATAGCTTTTATGTGCTATAGTTGTGCTCAAACGCCTATATTTATTAGGTGAGTAGGAGGAACGTCAGTATGAAAAAGTATCTCGCAGAAATAATCGGCACAATGGTTCTCGTGTTCATGGGGTGTGGTGCTGCCGTGGTTTTGGGCGCAGATGCAGGTGTTGGGCATCTGCCTGTCGCACTTGCATTTGGTCTATCCATTGTCGCCATGGCATACGTCATAGGAAATGTATCAGGCTGTCACATCAACCCGGCTGTTTCACTCGGAGTGTTTCTTGATAAACGCATAAATGCAAAAGAATTTTGCGGATATGTTGTCTCACAAATTGTCGGTGCAACTATCGGCGCACTTCTCCTGTTTATTTTGGTGCAGGTCGTTGGAGTATACGATCACACAGGCGGACTTGGCTCAAACGGCGTAGCTAATGCAGGTGGCATAGGCGGTGGATTGTTTGTTGAGATAATTCTCACATTCATATTCGTGCTTACCATCTTAGGTGTTACCGCAGATAGCAGCAAAGGCAATGTAGCAGGTATCGTAATCGGTCTCACCCTCGCCTTTGTACATATAGTAGGAATCCCACTCACAGGCACATCAGTCAATCCGGCGAGAAGCATTGGTCCTGCACTTTTTAGCGGCGGACAGGCTCTTACGGATTTATGGGTGTTTATAGTCGGACCGCTGGCGGGTGCTGCACTTGCTGCACTCCTATACCGTATACTAAAGGACAAGAAAGGCGCGAAATAAACAAAATGATAATAATTGCAGAAAAACTAAACGGTTCTATCCCCTCTTGCGGCAAAGCCATCGCTGCACGAGATGAGGAGTATATTAAAGACCTTGCAAAACGTCAGGCAGATGCAGGTGCGGACTTCATTGACTGCTGCGCATCAGTCGAAAACGGCGAGACAGAAACGCTAAAATGGATGATTGATGCTATCCAAAGCGTTACTGATTGCCCTATATCCGTTGATTCCCCTGATGTTTCAGCCATAATAGATGCCATGCAGTATTGCAAAAAACCGGGACTCTTCAACTCCGTTTCCTGTGAGGGAAACAAGTTGGAGTTGGCTTTCCCTATTTTAGCAAAACCTGAAAACAAAGACTGGCACGTCATGGCACTTCTGTGCGGCGACGATGGAATACCCAAAACCGCTGCCGAACGGATCGAGATTTTTGAAAAAATAATGGCAGAAGCGAAACGCCACGGAATTGAAGATAAGCGCATACACATTGACCCACTCGTCGAAATGCTCTGCACAAAAGAGGACGGCGAAGGCGTATCGCTCATACTGGAAGTCATGGGGCATATCAAGAAAACACACCCTAATGTACATATTTCGGGCGCAATATCAAATGTCTCATACAACCTGCCCGCCCGCAGACTGATAAACCAAGCATTTACGGTGCTCACAATAAATGCCGGAATGACCAGCGTTGTCCTCGACCCGCTTTCAGCGGATTTGCGTGGCATGATACTCGCCACCGAAGCACTTCTCGGAAACGACGACTATTGCCTCGAGTACATAGGCGCATACAGGGAAGGCTTATTTGCATAACTGCGCAAAAGTCCTATGTAGCTCCTCTGAATTCTTGCGGAGAACAGCCCATAATCTTGCGAAAATTGCGGTGAAAGGTACGTAAGTTCTCATACCCGCAATGGTCGGCGACTTCCGACACTGTCATATTTATGTTCTCACTGCGCAAAATTGCGCAGGCTTGGGAAATTCGGTGGTTGTTCAGATACTCCGTAAAACTTACGCCCGTGAACTTGCTAAACAGCTTTGAAACGTAGGTGTACTCATATTTCAGTGCACCGGCAATTGTTTTTAGTGAGCAATCTTCGCCATAATTACTGGCAATATATCCGATAATCTGTTGCAGCATTGTAGACTGGTCTACACTGGAGAGCTTTTCCATTTTTGTGCTGCGGAGCAGAAGGTCGCACAAGTTATACAGTGCGCCCTTTCGTTTGTACTCACCGTCTAAATCATTTACGTTGAGCCAACTCGGCATTTTAAGGATATTGTTGACGGGAGAAAGCCCCTTGTGAGCCCTGTAAAAAGCCTCGATTATTTCGGGCGAAAAAATGAGAATGTCATTTTTTGACGTCTCGATTGGCGTGAAACTATGTACTTGATAACTCGAAACAAAAGCAAGCTCCCCCGCTCTCAGGACGTACTTATTTTGGTCAACTTGTATGTTAAGGGCACCCTCATAAACGCATATCAATTCGTAAGCGCGATGTACGTGTGCAGGAAACGCTTGATTGTGCATCGGAAGCACCTGAAAGGTTTCATCGTTTCCCATTCCATAATGTTCATAAAAATATTTCATAGTTATGCCCATTCCTCTACTTAGCACATATAAAGCAAATATTGTCTCATATTGTACAATGAATGTCCTATAAAAGCAATATGTTTTTGTGCAAAATAGTAGTATACTGTGAACAGTTGGTTAACAGCTAAGAACACTATTATGGAGGAGTATCTATGAAAAAATTACTAAAGTTTTTACTACTGGCAACCCTGTGCGCGACCCTGGTGCTCGTACTTACCGCATGTGAAGATGCTGACGACGGCATAACTGAAATCAGCATCGCATGGTGGGGGTCACAGCATCGTCATGACATTACCTCGGAGGTAATAGCCCTGTTTATGGAAGAAAACCCCGACATCAGAGTAATTTATGAGTTCGGCGATGGCGACAGCTATTTCAGTATGCTCGACACACGCGCCGCCGCAGGTGATGTATGGGATTTATTCCAGCTTGGTTCAAACTATCCCGTATACATCGACCACATTGTACCGCTCAATCCCTTTGTTTCTGATGGCAGCATCGACATCTCAAACACTACGCAGGATTTTATCGACATCACCACCACACATAACGGCGACATCGTCGGTATCTCCAATGGTGTAAACGCGTGGGGACTCGCTTACGACCCTGCAATGTTTGACGCAGCGGGTGTTCCGCGACCTGCTCCCGGTTGGACTTGGGCAGAATTTGAGCATGCGACGCTCGCCATTGCTGAGCAGCTCGGGCATTGGGGCATGGGTGTATTCACAAACGATGCCATCACCCTCACACAGTTCATGGCACAAAAAGGCATTGAGTTCTGGGATCCCGACCCGAGACAGCTTGGTTTCGATGACCCGTCTGTAATGGTGCCGTATTTCCGGATGAGGCAGAACATGGTTCTGGCAGGCGCAATGCCTGACCCCGGTGAAGCAATGGGAATTACCGACATTGAGGGAGACCCGCTTGTATTCGGTGAGTCCGCAATGGCATATCTTGCCAGCAACCAATTCATAGCTCTGGCAAATGCTGCTGAGGCACTTGACCCAAGCCGTCAACTTGCAATGACCGTTCTTCCGACACAACCCGGCGGACAAGTAGCTTCTGACATCGTATCTTCACAGATGTTCTCACTTTCACGCTCAAGCGAAAACCCCGAAGCAGCAGTCAGATTCCTTAACTTCTGGGTGAACAGCGTTGAAGCAAACGAAATTCTTCAAGGCGAACGCGGTATACCCATCATGGAACACGTACGCGCTGTGCTTCGTCCGCAAGCTACGCCTGTAATAGCCGAAACGTATGCGTTTATTGACATGATTGGTGACCTCGGCGGCGGACCTGCAACTGTTCTCGGTAACCCACGCCAGGCAGAGGTTGAAGATTTCCTCAATGACAACATAATCGACCGCTTGGTTCTCGGGCTGATAACGCCGGAAGAAGCAGCGCAGGAAGTCTTTGACTTCGCACTGCAAACCGTAGGATTCAATTAACCACATACACGCAATACTCGCATATAACTAAGCTCAAGAGGCTGTCTCAGCACTTGTTGAGACAGCCTCTCTCCTTGTGAGGTGACTATGTCAGCAATAAGTAAATCATTTATTAATGATGAAAAACGCGAGAAAATTTCCCGAATAATGAACACTGACACCGTTGCGGGTTATATTTTTGCGTTACCATTCATTCTCGGGTTTCTCGGCTTTATGTTGATACCCATGTTTATGTCGCTGTATTATTCGTTTACAAACTTGACTTTAGGGCGCATAGGCTATGAGTGGATAGGTTTTGCAAATTACGAAAGAATGTGGAACGACCCGAGGTTTTGGAACTCGCTGGGAGTCACGTTCCGATTCGTATTTTTGAGTGTTCCTGTGCGTATGGTATTTGGACTGCTCATTGCCTACGTGCTAACCCGTAAGTTTCGTGGAGTGCATGGATACCGCGCCACATATTATCTCCCTACACTGATTGGCGGCTCTATTGCCGTTGCGCTGGTCTGGGGGCAGATGTTCCAACGTGGCGGTGTTATATATAACATAATAGAAATGTTCGGGTTTGAAGGCATACACTGGTTCGGAAGCCCTACTTTGGCTATGATTCCGCTCATCTTCATGAATGTTTGGCAGTTTGGTGCAGCTATGATAATTTTTGCCGCAGGAATAAAAGACATTCCCGAAACCTACATAGAGGCGGCAGCTATTGACGGAGCAAACAAGCTTCAGATTTTCTTTAAGATAATTTTGCCCTGCCTTACACCGATTATTCTATACAACCTTGTAATGCAGACGATTGCAGCGTTTATGACCTTTACTCAAGCTTTCATAATTACGGGCGGCGGGCCTGCGGAAGGCACAAACTTCATCGCCCTTTACATTTACAATCACGCCTTTACCTGGCGCAACATGGGTTATGCATCCGCAATGAGCTGGATTCTCTTGCTGATTGTGGCAGTTGTAACCGGAGTAATCCTTAAAACGTCAAGGCGCTGGACATTCTATGTCAACGAGTAGGAAGGAGTGAGCATAAGCATGAGTAAATTTAGAAGCCCTGTTGGCAGCAAGCCCCATACGGCAGCGCTATATCACGTTTTGGTATTTACTTTCGGCTTTTTCATGGTTTTTCCCGTACTGTGGATGATTTCCGGCTCGCTAAAAACTAATGTGGAAATTGTATCGGGCGCACTAACGCTCATCCCCAGATATTGGATGTGGGAAAACTTTGCTAACGGCTGGCGAGGTTTTGCCGGGATTACGTTCACTACATTTTTCCAAAATTCGCTAATCATCTCTGTACTTTCCACCATCGGCATTACCCTGAGTTCTTCTCTTGTGGCATATTCCTTTGCCCGAATGCGCTACAGAGGCCGCAAGCTGCTGTTCACCATAATGCTTTCTACTATGATGATTCCGGGGCAAGTTGTAATGATTCCGCAGTTTTTAATATTCCACAATTTAGGGCTTGTAAACACCTTTGTACCGCTGATACTCCCGGCATTTTTTGGCGGAGCGTTCTTTATATTTCTTATGATGCAGTTTATGGTCAGTATACCGAAGGAACTTGACGAAGCCGCCATTTGCGATGGTTGCAACAAGTATACCGTTTTCTTCCGCATCATATTCCCACTGCTGAAGCCCGCACTCATAACTACGGCTATAATCCATTTCTACTGGGCTTGGGATAACTTCATGGGACCGCTGATTTATCTCAACAGCCCGCGCCTGTTCACCGTTTCTCTTGCTCTGCGAATGTTTGCGGACACTGCAAGTATTACAGACTACGGTGCAATGTTTGCTATGTCTACACTTAGTCTTTTGCCCGTGTTTATAATGTTTTTATTTTTCAACAAACACCTGGTAGAAGGTATCAATACATCAGGAATTAAGGGGTAAATAAATGACTGATATAAAAATTGCCTACATAGGCGGCGGTTCACGAGGTTGGGCTTGGGTGTTTATGGGAGATTTATCGCAGGAAGCGCAACTCGGTGGCACAATCTCCTTATATGATATTGACAGAGATGCCGCAAGACAAAACGAAAAACTCGGCAACATGATTTCCGCAAAAAATGAAGCTGTCGGCAAGTGGAAATATAGATGCGCCGATACGCTGAGCGAGGCTCTCACAGGAGCAGATTTTGTTATTGTGTCAATTCTTCCGGGAACTTTTGATGAAATGGATTCAGATGTCCACCTGCCTGAGCGGGTCGGGATTTACCAACCTGTCGGCGACACAGCGGGCCCCGGTGGGATAATACGTTCTCTGCGCACGATTCCGATGATAGCTGAAATAGCGCAAGCTGTTCGGGAGTATGCGCCAAAAGCATGGGTAATAAATTATACAAATCCCATGTCTATCTGCATAAAAACCCTGTATCACACATTTCCCGAAATAAAAGCATTTGGGTGTTGCCATGAGGTATTCGGCACACAAAAAGTGCTGATGGATATTCTCAAAAAGGATCACGGGGTAACCGAAATAGAGCGCCACGATATTAAAGTAAATGTGCTTGGCATCAATCATTTTACGTGGTTTGATTATGCCTCCTACAAAGAAATTGATCTTTTTCCTGTCTATAGAGATTTTATCGAAAAAAACTTTGAAACGGGCATAAACGAAAAAGACGAGCATTGGGCAAATTCCGTTTTCAGTTCCATGAATCGCGTGAAATTTGATTTGTTCAGAAAATACGGCTACATAGCCGCCGCAGGTGACCGCCACCTTGCGGAATTTGTGGACAGCAATTTATATCTCAAAAACCCGGATACTGTAAAAAGCTGGCATTTTACTTTGACGACTGTGGACTGGCGAAAACAAGACCTAAAGGAGCGCCAGGAAAAAGCCCGCCGTTTAGTTAGCGGTGAACAATCCCTTACTTTAAAAGACTCAGGGGAGGAAGGCGTACTGCTTATTAAGGCTCTTTGCGGGCTTTCACAAGTAATAAGTAACGTAAACATACCCAACACAGCCGGACAGATAGGTAATCTGCCTGTTGATGCGATTGTGGAAACCAACGCTGTTTTCAGCAGGGATTCTATAAGACCTGTTTTTGCGGGAGATATGCCCGAGTCACTGCTAAATCTGACCCTCCCCCACGTGAAAATTCACGACATAGTGCTGAAAGCTGCTTTGAGCTGTGATAAAGACCTGGTTATTCGTGCATTTGAAGCCGACCCACTGATTGGCGGTAAGGTTTCAAAAGATGAGCTATCAAAGCTTGCGATAGATATGATTAGAAATACGCAAAAATACTTGCCCGAAGGCTGGACAGCGAATTAGCGAAAGGTACCTGAAATATGCTAGCTTCTGAAATTCAAATAAGGGATCCGTTTATCGTCGCACATGACAATTTATACTATATGTTCGGCTCAACAGATAAAGATATATGGAAAGCTCTCGGAACAGGTTTTGATGTTTACAAAAGTGCAGACCTTAAAAAATGGGAAAACCCCACTCCTGCATTTCGCCCACCCGAAGGCTTCTGGGGTACCCATAATTTTTGGGCACCCGAGGTGCACAAATACGGCGATAACTTTTATATGTTTGCTACATTTGCAGGTGCAGACAGCTTGCGGGGAACTGCAATACTCAAAGCTGACCATCCTTCCGGTTCTTTTACGCCTTGGAGCGACGGAGCGGTAACGCCCCGCGACTGGGCTTGTCTTGATGGAACACTGTTTGTTGATGACAACTCCAACCCTTGGATTGTTTTCTGCCACGAGTGGAAACAAATCGGTAACGGCACAATATGCGCGGCAAGGTTGAGCGATGACTTAAAACGCTGCATATCTGAGCCTGTTGTTTTGTTTTCATCAGCCTCCGCGAGTTGGAGTGTAAAGATTTCTTCTTCGACAAAAGGGATTGAAGGTTATGTCACCGATGGACCTTTTCTATATCGTCTGCAAAACGGCAAGCTGCTTTTGTTATGGTCGTGCATAGGAAAAGCAGGCTACTGCTCGGGTTATGCCATTTCGCAGTCGGGCGAAGTAACAGGGCCATGGGAGCAATGCAGCGAGCCGCTGTTTGCCGGAGATGGCGGGCACGGAATGTTGTTTAGGGCGTATGACGGAAGATTACTGCTAACTCTGCACTCTCCAAACAAAACCCCAAACGAACGAGCCGTTTTTATAGAATTAGAAGAAACGAAAACAGGCTTGAGGGTTAAATGAAACAATTGCATTTTGCCAAGTTTGTGGTATACTGGATTCAGTAACTATTGGAGGAGTTTAGTTTGAAAGAATTCAAACTAACGGGGGAATGTGCGATTTGCTCCCCCTGCGGGGAACCGCAAATGATGCACGTTAATGACCATACCTTTTCATGGTCGTTTTGTGCCTCAAGAAAACAAGAAAGGCATGGTCATTTTTATGTCAAAAATTGCTGATATTGCAGCCGCTGTTGAGGGGGGCAAGGTCAAACTTATAGAAGCACTTGTGCAAGAAGCCCTTGACGTTGGAGAAGACCCAAGCGCAATTTTGGATGAAGGCATGGTTGCCGCAATGGGTGTTGTAGGACAAAAGTTCCAGCAAAACGAGCTTTTTGTCCCTGAAATGCTTGTTTCAGCCAAGACTATGAAAAAAGGCATAGAAGTGCTGCGACCTCACCTCGCCAAAGAAAGCCTCGGAAAAATGGGCAAAATCATCATAGGGACAGTCGCAGGGGATTTACACGATATCGGCAAAAATCTCGTTGCACTTATGTTTGAATCTGCGGGATTTGAGGTCATTGACCTTGGGGTGGATGTGTCGCCCAAGAAATTTGTTGACACACTCACAGAAAACCCCGACACCAAGATTGTTGCAGCTTCCACTCTGCTTACAACAACAATGAAATCACTGAAAGATACGGTAGATGCCGTCCATGCAAGCGGATTTAAAGACAAAGTTTCTGTAATGATTGGAGGTGCGCCGGTCACTCAAGAATACGCTGACGAAATTGGCGCAACCGCCTACACCCCTGATGCAGGCAGTGCCGCAGCAAAGGCCATTGAGCTCGTGTCCTAGCGCAACATATTTCAAATAAACTAAGTAAGGAGATGTTATTTATGAAGCAACTGAGGAATTTTACCGAAGGAGCAGTCGAATTAATTTTGGACAGGTACTTTCAGGAAGCGGAAGTATGTCACTGCGATATCTGCCGCTTGGACGTTACGGCTATAATGCTAAACAATCTCAAACAGAAATATGTAGTCACCGACAAGGGCGAACTGTATGCTCAACTGGACGACTTTGACCCGCAGTATAAAGTTGATTTCATAACTATCATGAGTCAAGCTGCAAAAATCGTCAACAAGTCTCCGCGCCACTAAATTGCCGGCTGCTGCTATGGTCATGCAGCAGATAATGGGCAGTTTGCGCAGTTTTTCGAGTAAGCGCAGAAGCGATGCTGTAGTGCTCGAAAATCAGATCAAATAGCCCATTATTTGCGGCTAATCTTGCAAACAAACTCTTCCAGTCTATCCATGCCCGTTTTGATTGTTTCCATAGATGCGGCATAGGTCAATCTCACAAAATTTTCGCACCCGAACGCACTGCATGACACCGTTGCTACGAGCCCTTTTTCAAGAAACAAAAGCGCAAAATCATCACTGCTTTCTATTGTCCTGCCATCGAGTGATGTGCCTATTAACTGCTCTATGTTAAGCATAATGTAAAAAGCACCCTGTGGTGTGCGACAACTGACACCCGGAGTAGATGCTATGCGCCCGACTATATAGTCGCGGCGCTCTTTGAATATACGGCACATCTCGTCCACGCTGTCTTGTGTGTCACACAACGCTTGCACCGCAGCAATTTGTGAAATGGTGCTTGGCGCACTGGTCGAATGACTGAGAAAATTCCCCATGACATTTGCGAGGTTTAAATTACAAGCCGTGTAACCTATTCGCCAGCCGGTCATCGCATAAGTCTTTGAGACACCGTTTACCAAAATTGTCCGCTCCTTGACATCATCACCCAGTGCAGCAACGCTTATAAATTCCCTGCCATCATATACAAAACGATAATAAATCTCGTCAGAAAGAATGTACAAATCATGCTTTACACAAACATCACAGAGCTCTTCAAGCTCAATTTCGCTATATACCATCCCCGTGGGGTTTGACGGATTATTCAGTATCAGCATTTTTGTTTTTTCCGATACGGCGGATTCCAGTTGTTCTTTGGTTATCTTAAAATCGCTCTCCTCAGATGCGTGAACTATTTTTGCCACTCCTCCTGCCATCCTGATAGATTCGGCATATGTGACCCAATACGGCGCAGGCAAAATGACCTCATCGCCCTGGTTTAGTACACAGCAAAGTGCAGCAAAAATGCTGTGCTTCGCTCCGCTTGCGACAACGATTTGCTCGGGAGTATACTCTATGTTGCAATCAGCCCTGAGCCTGTCGGCAGCTGCCTTTCGGAGCTCCGGCATACCACTCGCTTGGGTGTACTTGGTTTTGCCCTCCACTATCGCCTTTATTGCCGCCTGCTTTATATTCTCAGGCGTGTCAAAATCAGGCTCACCAGTACCAAATGAGACAACGTCCAGTCCATTTTGTCTCATCTGCTTAAAAAGCGCATCAACCCGCAAAGTAGCAGACGGCTGAATGTCAAGTGCAACTTTTGATAGCTGTTTCATTCAAATTACCCCTTGCCATGATAACACTACTAAAACACAGGTCAATACAATAAGTGCTGAAACCACTAGTGCGCTGATGTTTATCTTTTCACCGGTTCTTTCGGGTGAATCCTCTGATTTCGGAAGCAGACGTGCTCTGTCAAGCGCCATTCTCAGAGGCTTATAAAGCACCATTGCTATAGATGCGTTTAGTGTGCCCTTTATCAGGTTAAACGGTAAAAACCCGGGAATCAAAAGAGCTTCAACCTGCTCGCGCGGGATACCCATTAAAATTGGCGTGAGTGCGTAGTTCCAGAGCAGCATAACAACCGTGTTAACCACTACACCGACTGCAAGACCTACGGCTGCACCAAGTAAGGTGCGCCACTTTCTATAAATAGCTGCCGCCGTGCAACAAAATGACACCGATGCTATGAAATTCATAGGAATGCCAATCGGACCGAGCACACTGGTAGTAACACCCTCAAGCAAAGCGATTACTGATATCATAAGTAGCGGTGCAACCGGACCGAAAATGAAACCGGCTATCACAAGGATAACATCCTTGGGCTCATAACCCAGAAATCCAACCGCCGGAACCAGAGGGATTCTTATAAGTGATGCAAGAATATATGCTATGGCACTAAGGAGCGCCAAAATTGTCAATTTACGCGTTAGTTCTTTTGATGTCGTCATTCGTTTTCCTCGTCGCTTTCATAGTCCTCGTCGCTTTCATAGTCCTCGTCGCTTTCATAGTCCTCTTCGTTCTCGTAATCTTCATCGTCCTCGTCGTACTCGTCGTCTTCGTAATCCTCATCATCTTCGTAGTCTTCGTCGTCTTCATAACTATCATCATCCGCAGTATCAGTGTTATCAGGAGTTACAGTACTCTCTGTGTCTATCCCCTCGTCATCGGTGTATGCTGCGGCTTCGTAGAAACCTGCTTTTTTATTTTTCATATATTCACGAGCAGTCACAGCACCGATGGCAATGACAGCCAAAGAGAAACCACCTGCAATTAGATATCGAAATATTGGGTTTGCATCTTCGGCAACTTCAGGGTCGGGGTTAATCATCGGCACGATAACGTAAAACACGATAAACGCAAGCGCAACAACACGAAAGAATATTCGTGACTTTGCACCTTTTGCTTTTTGCTCTGCGGTTCGAGGTTTAGCCGTAAAAATTCCCATAAATCAATTCCTTTTAAGCGCAAATGTAGCAGACAATGGGCTGCTTGCGGAAACAATGCATTACGCTGAAGCGCCGAGCTTAAATGCTTTTTTGTTCATTTCGAGAAACTTCGGTGGCACGGTTTGCTCCAATGCCTTATGCCATGTCTCCTCAGAAAATGGAAAATACTTTGAAAGCCTACCCATCATTACAATGTTAACAGTCTTCGATGAACCCGCCTTTTCAGCCAGAGCGAGAGCATCTATTGCATCAACCTTTGCTCCGTTATCTTCAAACTTGCCTAAAAGATTCTCGGGATACTTAGCAGCACCCAAAATAACAGGAATAGGATTTATCTGCTGCGTATTAGTAACAACAGTGCCGCCCGGCGCAAGTACATTAAACCATCTCGCAGCCTCAAGCAGTTCAAAGGAAACCAAAAGCTCCGCCTGCCCGTCATCGACAATCGGCGAATAAACCTTATCTCCGTAGCGTACATAAGTGACAACCGAGCCGCCGCGCTGGCTCATGCCATGAACCTCCGACACCTTCGCATCATATCCCTCAATCATCAGCGCACGCCCCATGAGATTACACGCAAGGAGGCTCCCCTGTCCGCCAACTCCTACAATTACAATGTTACGAGTCTCCATATTTCAAACCTCTTTTCACATCAAAAGCATCAAATTTACAAAGCTGTGTACACACATTACAGCCAACGCAGAGTGTGTGGTTTACAGATGCCTTTTTATCTCTCATACTTATTGCGGGACAACCGATTTTCATACACATAGTGCAACCCGTACACTTGCCCTCATCTACATTAAGAGCAGGTGCGGGCTTTGAAGATTTTAAAAGCATACAAGGTCTCTTTGCGATTATAACGGAGGCACCGGGGGTGTTCATCTCCTGCTTAATAACCCTTTCGCTCTCGGCAAGGTCATTGGGGTCAATCGTCCTTATCCGCTCTATACCGCAAGCCTTGCACATCATCTCAATATCCATCTTCCCGACTTTTTCGCCTCTGATGTTAAAACCTGTGGTCGGGTTTTCCTGATGACCTGTCATTCCGGTGATGGAGTTATCCGCAATGATAACTGTTGAATCTGATTGATTGTAACCTATATCGATAAGACCGTTAATGCCCATATGAGCAAAGGTCGAGTCGCCGATTACGCAAACAGCGTTTTTGCCTCCCGCACGGACAAACCCATGCAGACCCGATATCGATGCACCCATACATACACACGTATCCATAGAGTTGAGTGGCGGTGTGGCTCCAAGCGTATAGCACCCGATATCGCCGTGTACCATAGCTTTCAGTTTACTTAGAACATAAAACAAACCCCTATGTGAACAACCTGCACACATGACCGGTGGGCGGTTTGGGATATCCTCCTCAATCGTCTTGCCTTTGCTTGAAAGCACACCGAACTTCTCCGCAATTATGTTCGGCGAAAGCTCGCCGATAAGCGAGAACATATCTTTGCCCGTCACGTCCAGCCCCAGTTTCTTGCAGTGGTCCTCAATGAACGGGTCAAGCTCTTCAACTACCACCAATCTTTTAACCTTTTTTGAAAAATCAATGATGAGGTCTTCCGGCAGAGGATGCACAAATCCGAGTTTCAATACGCTCGCTTTTTCACCAAAGACCTCTTTGACATACTGATAACAAGTGCCTGACGTGATTATCCCGAGGTCAGTACCGCCCAGCTCTATGCGATTTAACTCAGTTTTCTCCGACAGTGCTCTGAGGTCTGACATTCTTTTTTCTACGATAGGATGACGCGGTCTGGCAAAAGTAGGCATCATGACATACTTTTGCGGGTTTTTAACATATTCTTTGACCGGCCGCTTCTCGCGCTCTTCCGTCTTCACGACACTCTGAGAGTGGCTGATGCGTGTACACAGGCGGACAATAATCGGCGTGTCATATTTCTCTGAAAGTTCATATGCAAGTTTTGTAAATTCCAAGCACTCGGCAGAATCAGCAGGCTCAAGCATTGGAACCTTCGCCGCTCTCGCGTAATGTCGTGAGTCTTGCTCGTTTTGCGAGGAATGCATCCCCGGCTCATCTGCGACCGCTATTACCATTCCTGCGTTAACACCTGTGTATGATATGGTAAAAAGCGTATCGGCAGCAACATTAAGTCCGACGTGCTTCATGCCTGTGAAACTTCTTTTCCCTGCAAGACACGCTCCCCACGCCACTTCCATACCGACCTTTTCATTTGGTGCCCATTCGGTGTATATCTCGTCATACTTCGCAATAGCTGCGGTAATCTCTGTGCTGGGTGTTCCGGGATAGCTGGAGGCGAGGCAGACCCCTGCTTCCCAAGCACCGCGAGCAACAGCTGCATTACCTAACAATAATTCCTTCAATACTGTGACCTCCTGTGTGAATAATACAAACAGATATTCTAACAGTATATATCCTGCTCGTAAAATAATCAACAGTTACTTGTACCGACCATCTTTCTATGCTACAATAGTGTTACAGTTCAGACTACGCCGGAAAACGCCTCAATTACCTGTCATTCTGCGCGTAGTCGCAGAATCCATTGAGAAAAAATACATAATTGAAACAATTTGAGCGATTTTGATGGACTGTGTACTGGATTCTGCGACTACGCGCAGAATGACGAAGAATTTATAATCACCCGTGAACTGTAACACAATAGTTGCCAAGTTGCAAGAAGTGAGGCGGATTATGCACGTTTTTTTGAGAGGCGAAAAGCAGGTTGGCAAATCTACTGTCATTTCAAGCTATCTTGAAAAATCATATAAGACCGCCGATGGTTTTGTGACGTATTGGGAATGCACCGGAGAAGGCGTACAGCAGCTTTATCTTGCACCATACGCAAAATCCGGACAGGCTGACCGCCGTTTGATTGCGACAAAACGCGAGCATGGTCTTGAGCCTGTACATGAAGTTACAAAATTATTTGATACTTACGGTAAATCGCTTCTTGAAAACAGCGGGAAATGCGACTATATTGTGATGGACGAACTGGGTTTTATTGAGGCAAACGCAAAAGAGTTTATAGCTTCTGTTATGAGCCTTATTGCAGGGGATACGCCAATACTGGGAGTTGTAAAAGAGTCTGATGTTGAATATTTATGCAGAGTTCGGACTCATGAAAATGTTTCACTAAAAGAAGTGACCATAAAAAATAGAGGAGAGGTACTAAAATGGCTATTAAAAAAAGATTCCTGACACTCGCGCTCACGCTTGCGCTGCTTTTCGGAGTTGCCGCTTGCGGGGCATCACCGGCTGAAAACGGAGATGCGCAAGCTGATAGCGGAAGTACCGTTGAAGCAAGCATAACTGTCATTGACCAAGCCGGAAGAAGCGTTGAAATTGCTCAGCCCGTGGAGCGTTTAGTGAGCGGGTTTTATATATCTTCTTCCGCTACTATAGCCCTTGGGCTGTCCGACAGGCTTGTCGGGATTGAAGCGCGTGCCGATGAGCGTCCTGTCTACACACTTATGAAACCCGAGCTTTTAAGTCTCCCGAATGTCGGAACGGCAAGGGATTTTAACCTTGAAGCCTGCATAGCTTTATATCCCGATTTGGTGATATTACCCTACCGCCTGAGAGATGCCGCCGAAACACTCACTGATATGGGAATCCCGGCAATTGTTGTCAATCCCGAGAGTTTAGAAGAGCTGGTTGCCATGATAAATCTCATTGCAACTGCGACGCAAACCACAGAAAACGCCAACCGTCTGGTGGCGTGGATTAGAGATACTCATGCAGCTGTAACAGCCGAAAGTGCCGTAGTTGCAGACCGCCCTACAGTTTATATCGCAGGAGTCGGCAGCCATTTGTCAACAGCCCCCGGCGGTATGTTTCAGTCTGATTTGATTGAAATGGCGGGCGGTATAAACGTAGCCGCTGACCTACCGGGCAGAGGCTGGACTGAAATTTCTTATGAGCAGTTGCTCGCCATGAATCCCGACATAATAGTCCTGCCATCAGAAGCAAGCTACAGCGTGGACGACATACTAAATAACCCCACACTCGCTGATTTAACAGCCGCAGTAAACGGCTCAGTTTATCAAATGCCGTACACATACGAAGCGTGGGACTCCCCTGTTCCCGCTTCTATGCTAGGCGCAAGATGGCTTTTAGCAGTGCTTCACGGAAACTCCCCGGGCGATGAATTTATGCGGTACGTCTACGAATTTTACGCCGAATTCTACGGCTTTGACGGCTTAGGATAAGGCAAAGCATGGAGAACAATGATTGATTTTAGTATTTCCGGTTCGATGCACTAGTGTAATGTATTTTGGAAACATTTACTTGTGATATTATCTTTTTTTGTGGTACAATGAAATTCATGTAGTATATACACACTAAGGCTTAACAAAGGGGTGATTCTGATGTATTTAACGATAGAACAAGTACACTCAAAGTACGATGGGCAGTGGATATTTATGATTAACTGCAAAGAGGGCGAATATGGCTCAATCATAGGCGGTGAGGTTGCTCTGCACAGTGAAAATAGAGATGTTGTTGTGCGTAAAATGGAACAATATGACTACGAACCTAGTATGACATACTTTCGCTATGCAGGGAGAATCCCTGAAGGAATGAGTGTGATTTTGTGAGTAGCACAAATTTGAAAATGGACTTGTCATCAGGGCTATTGATGGTAGACATTAAGCTGTGGAACAAGGCAAAAAATGCATATAGTACACTTTCAATAGCTGTGGACACAGGAGCGAGCGTTACGACAATATCTAAAGACGTATTGTTTCGAGCAGGTCATGATGTGATTTCAGGGAAAACCCAAAGAATTACAACAGCTAGTGGAATTGAATATGTGAAAGAGTTGACATTGGATAAAATCAAACTTGGAGACTGTGAACTTGACGATGTTTTAGTTTATGCACACACTTTTCCACAAGAAAGTTTTTCATCAGGAGTCTTGGGATTAAATGTGTTGTCAAAATTTGACGTGAATTTTCTGTTTAGCGAGAAAGTGATAAAACTCACAAAGATATAGAACCCACCCCTCGCTTCATTACCTATCGCTTAAACAGATTCGTCAACACTGCCGCCGCTTACCGTCATACCGCCTGAGCCGCCTAGCGAGTTGATTCTGTCCATCAACTGATTTACCATTCTGCGGTCTGAATTTCTCATTGATTGGTTTCTGTGTGCATCTCGCTCCTCTTGGCTGTTAAATCGGATATGTTCACCCGTTGCAGGATTAAACGTGCCTCCGAAGCCTACAGGTTGACCGGGTGCTACATTACTTCTGTCTGTTGCCAAAAAGCTTTCGCGCATAGCATCGCGAATTTCCTGAGGCCACTGCCCGACAACACCTCTGGAATTATGAGGGCTGCCCTGCGGTGCATACCCGCTCAAAACCCGCCTGATTTGCTCTAGCAGCCTGTCTGCTTCCGTTGCAGGCCCGCCTGCATTTCGCGCCGGTAAGCTTAGCAAGTCCATCTGCGCAAGTTGCTGAACTGCGGGAGCTATGCTCATGAGGGATTCTCGTGACATGCTGTTAATCATACCCGTTTCGATACTCGCCCTGGTTGGTCCGTTAATATTCATTTTTTCAATTTCCTCCTTGAATTTCTTTTAAGTCCGTTAAATACAACTATATCCGCATAATTTACCCTTATCTTAATATATCGGAACAAATATGTCAAAACATTAGTGTTTTTAGGAAGTTTTGGTGGAAGTCTTCAAAATTTGCTCACTGCTTGATGTGTTGGCTTTTCTGTGTTGCTTTTCGGGATTAGCTGATGTAAAATGTAAATCTCATTTGTTTTCGGGTATCACCGAACTTTTAATATAAAACCTTTAGGATAAAAATATGACTACACCTGTCCGCCAGCATAAATATTTCATTTTAACAGGGTTGCTCGTTGCCTTGTCTTTTTTGATATGTTTGCAAATTGGCAGATTTCCTATATCCACAGGTGAAATATTCTCGCTTCTTACAGGCGGCGAAGTTCCGCCTCTGACACGCTCTGTATTTTTTAACCTCAGACTACCTCGTACCGTTATGGCACTTCTCGCAGGAGCGGGGCTCGGTTTTGCGGGCAGTGTTTTCCAGCTTGTCTTTAGAAACCCGCTTGCCGCACCGGATATTGTTGGAGTGTCGAGCGGAGCCAATCTCGGAGCTGCGGTGGCAATTGTTATGTTTGGCCAAAGTGCGGCAGTTATGACCACTTTGGCATTTGGTGGCGGTATGCTTGTTTTGTTTCTTGTGATGTTTGTTGCGCGGCTTAGCAGAAACCCAAGCACAGTGACATATATCCTCGCAGGTATCGTAATGAGAGCACTTTCAGATGCGCTCATTATGATTTTAAGATTCTTCGCAGACCCCGCAAGGGAGCTTGCGACAATGGATTTTTGGGCAATGGGAAGCTTGGGCAATATCACAATGAGTAATCTCATAACTGTGCTCCCATTTTTCATAGTCGGCTTTATCGGATTAACTCTGCTGCGCAGACAGATCGTTATGTTAGGACTTGAAGATGATGAGGCAAAAACACTTGGTGTGCGACTTAAGTCTGTCCGCTTGCTTGTACTCGCCCTTGCTGCACTCCTTGTAGCTTCGATTGTCAGTCAAACAGGACTCATTGCCTTTGCCGGGCTGATTGCACCACACGCCGCAAGGCTTGCAATCAGGCGCATAAGTTTTTCATGGTGTATGCTCTCTGCGCTTATGGGGGCTTTCATTTTACTTGTTTCCGACTCGCTGGCACGGGGATTAACAGCACTAGAAATACCCATCAGCGTTCCGACTACACTTATAGGAGTACCTGTTCTGCTCTACTTCATGTGGCGGCGAAAGACAGGAAAGGTGTGATAGGCCGAAAGTTGAAGGTAAATATCACCTAATGAACACCCACGCCCCCAATGCGACAGCATTTCCAAGAAATGGTGCTTTCAAGGCATAAAACATACCCCTTTTGCGCACGAAAGGGAATCCCCCAAAAAATGCGGGGCGGTATTGACCTTTCATCAAGTATCAGATAGAATAATCAAGAAGCGACAAGTCTCCTGATAGATTTTATTAACTTAGGGTCTGCTGAAGAAGAGCAAACCCTAATTAACTAGTAGTATGTTAAATCTAAAGATTGCATAATATCGGATATATTCGCTTTAGTTTGATACGAGCATCATCAGTAGTAAATTGCCAGTCAACACCCTTTTGTGAAGTATTACGTTCCTGCCACAAAGCACTCATGTTATCGTTAAGCACATCCAGAATATCAATCCGCTTGTTAAGACATTGCCTGCTAAGGAAACTGAGTTCTATTTCTGCGATATTCAACCAACTGCCATGTTTAGGCGTATAGTGGATTTCCAACCTTTTTGCCAGTGCGCGAGCCTCATTGGGAGGAAACGCTTCATATAGCGAAGATATAGTGTGAGTGTTCAGATTATCCATAACTAAACGAATTTTCGGCACATCCGGGTAATGTATCGTCAACAGATCCTTTATTTCATTCGCCCAGTCGACTTTTGTACGTCGTTCCCTAGCTCGTGCATATCGCCATCCCGCAAGCGGTTCTGTGAACATAAATATGCTGCATGTGCCATTTCGTTTGTATTCACTATCGACTCATGCCGGTGAGCCGGCTTTAATCGGAATCGGAGTGCGGACTTCGCCAAGCAATTGAAAAGGCTTTTCGTCCATGCAGATTACCGGGCAGTCACTGTCATATGGTGTCTGATAAACATCTAATATATCTTCCATGCAGGCGACAAAGGCTGCGTTTTGCTCAGGTGGTATGCACCAGCATTTCTTTAAGTGAGGCTTAAGTTGTGTTTTTTTAAAATCGTGCCAACGGACACATAGCTTATACTGTCTATATATTCAAGTTCCACGACCCTATCCGCCAATAATCTGAGCGACCATTGCGAATATCCTTTCGGCGGTTCGCTGCACGCAGTTGCGATGACACATGCTTCAACTTCTCCCGTGATTTTTGCTTCTACCGGTGCTGTTTCTCTTTTCTTGCGGTACAGAGCAACCTCAAAGCCTCCCTCAGCGTACTTTTTTCGTATGTTCTGTACAGTTGTTTGAGTAGTATTGCACTTCTCTGCCACCTCGCCTATCGTCAACTTTGGCTTTCGGTTGTCATCTGTAGCGAGCAATATATTAGCGTGTAGTATCTCTTTGGCTTTTGATTTACCCGTTTTCGTCAATTTGAACAGTAATTCTTTTTCGCTATCGCTTAACTTAACAGCATACTTTAATTTCGGCATACAACATACTCCATTTGTTTATTTTGAGTATATCACACCATAGTCGTTTATGCAATTTTTAGATTTAACATTGTGCTAGCTGGAAATTCCATTATGGCTTTGACTGTTTTTGTAGCACATCAGCGGCTAAGGGTTTGATGGCTGGCTGATTTACACGAAGGCGGTTGGTTCGTCAAGCAGTATAATCACCTTTGATACCAAGTTGCCTGCTCTTGGTGCAAGTGATAGTAAACACCTTTTAATGAAAGCAGGTCTTCTTGTGTTCCTCTTTCTACAATGTGCCCATCATTGAACACAACTATGTTTTCAGCAAGAGCAGCAGCACTTATTCTATGCGTAACGTAGATAACAGTTTTCTCGGCGGAAAACTCAATATACTTACTAAACAATTTAGCTTCACTGATTGGATCTAAGTTTCCGGTAGGTTCATCTAAAATAACAAAATTTTTATTTCTAAAGGATGCTCTCGCAATGGCAAGTTTTTGCCACTGACCGCCCGATAAATCCGTACCACCATAACTTTTTCCTAAAGTAGAATTTTTGTCCACTTCTGAAATGTCGGCAAACTCCAAGGCCTTGTCTATTGCCTTGTCACAGAGTATAGATGATGTGTCGCCAATGTATACATTTTCAGACACTGTCATTGTTTCATACTTTGCAGGCGATTGAGATACTGTAGCTGTTTTTTCAACCACCCCACCACAAATGCTTTCCAAAGGAATTCCATTTACAAAAATTATACCTTTAGTTGGTGAGATTTGTTTTGTCAAAAGCTTAATAAAAGTGCTTTTGCCTGCTCCATTTTCGCCAACAATTGAAATGCTTTCGCCGCGTTCAATGACTAGGTTTATGTCCTTTAGTACATAGTCATCTGACTCCGGATAGCGATACCAAACACCTCTGAACTCAATTTTTTCTAATTCAAAAATTTTCTGCGTACCTTCTGTATCGTGTTGGAGATTTATGAAGTCATTAAATTGTGCAGCTTCATTTTTCTTTCCGACTATAGACGATAGTGACAGTATGAATGTTGTCACATCTCCGGATAATGCCCCTATCAATTGCCATGCAGCTCCAAGCATTCCGAAAGACAAATACCCCACAGAAAGAACAATTAGTGCAATTATATATCCCGCAACCACCGCAATACTCGAAATCAAAGTGCCAAATAAATTCAGCATAGTTGTTTTTATGTAAAGTTGCTTTTCTTCCAACACATATGTATCAGCTAGCTTTTTCCATTTTTTATAGATAAAATTGTGTGCATTAAATATGTATAGTTCTTTTGCTGACGGAGTTGACATTAAGCGTTGAAAATACTCCATTTTACGAAGTGTTTGTGTTTTTTGCTTTGAAAAAAGAAATCGAGATTTTTCTGCAACATAACCTGTAACGAAGGCCGGAGTAGGCGCAATCAGCACAACAAATGTAAGCCACGGGTTTATTAAATACAACGCCAAAGCCGTGGTTATAATTGAAATTACCTTGCCGACGATAATATATCCACGCCTCATAACAGTATCTCCCAGCCCAAAATAAGGATCACTCACTCCATCAAAAACCTGTTGAACTTTATCATTCATTTTAGCAATTTCAAAATATTCAGGAGTTACTTTTGATAGTTTTTCAAACATCTCTGATTGCGTTTTCTCTCTCATGCGCCCTGCATAAACTATATCTAATCGTTCTATCGTTTCATTAGTTTCAGTATAGCGTGTGATTGTGTTTATTAAAAAACTTATCAAAAAGTAAGCAGAAACAAATCCAAGTGAAACAAAAAAAGATCCATTACTTCCCAAAACCTCTGCAGACCTTATAAATGCACTCCATACCAAAGCTAAAGCAGGGCGCAAGCCCGCTAACACCAAAACCACTGCAAGATAAACATATCCAACAGTTTTCGTCGTTTTGAATGAGTAAATCCAAAACAAAACTAAATGTTTCAACCTCGGAATGCTTTCCTCACTTAAGAGTTTCTTAATATCGGCTGTTTCTTTCATGCTTTCTCTTTCTGATACCACTCTTTTTGAGCATTATACATTTCCTTATATGTGCCTTCAATAGACATCAATTCATCATGAGTACCTTGTTGAGCTGCAATGCCATTTTCTATGACAATAATCTTATCTGTTATAGCTGTAGAACCCAGCCTATGAGTGATAAGAATTGATGTTTTATTCTTGCTAATTTCTCTAAATTCTGAGTATAGTCTACTTTCTGCCATAGGATCAAGTTGACTTGTAGGTTCATCAAGTATTAGTATTGGTTTATTTCCTATTATAGCTCTGGCAATGGCTACTCTTTGCCATTGCCCGCCTGATAATTCCGTTCCCCCATCAAATTCTTTGCCGACAGAAATGCTTAAATCTAAGTTGACGTCTGCACTTTTAACAATTTCTTTAATATAATTTATATCCCCTATGTGTTCCAAGGATCCTATGGTTACATTGTCATTTAAAGAAAGGTTGTACTTGTTAAAATCTTGCATTACCACACCAAATATCTTCGATAGTTCTTCCTGCGAATAACTGCTCAAAGGCAAATTGTTTATTCTTATTTCTCCTTTATTTGGTACAAAAAGTCCTAATAGTAGCTTTACTAACGTTGACTTTCCTTCACCATTTTTTCCAACAAAAGATACAATTTCACCACTTTGTATCTTTGCTGACAATCCTTTCAAAATATCATTTTCAGATTCCGGGTATCTAAACCAAACATTGTCAAATTCTATTATATTAGCAGTTTCTCGAGTTATGGTATTCAAATCATCAAAGCTTCTTTCGCTGAGTTCCATAAAACTCTTATAGTGTTCGAATGAGTTAGCGTGGAACCCTCCCCACTGCACAATAATCATTGCACCCTGCAGACCATTCCAACTAAACAAAGTGCTGAATAATGTGAGGATTAGTGCAAGTAACAACCCAAGACTCAACTGTCCTTGCGAATAATAAAGCCACAATAAAATCGCCGCATTTCCCAATTGCATTAGTCTGACCGTTGATGATTGCACAAGGTTTTTTTTCAAGTTTCTGAAGAAAAATCCTTCGTAATTTTTATTTCTTGCTGACATTCGTTTTTTGAATAGATTTATAAGAAATGTAGAGCTTTCATTTAATCTATTCTCATTTATGTATTCCCTTTGCCGAAGCATCAATCCTATTTTGCTATACTCCCTATCTCTTTCCCAGTAGCTTTCCATCTCATCGTAAATATTAAAACTGAATTTCATTTTTATCACAGTTTCAATAATGAAAGGAATTAATATAGTCAGCACCAGCCACCAGCGTAAAGAAGCAAAGATAGCTAAAGTGCCAACTGAAAAAATTAAACTTGATATACTGGTAAATGCATAATTTGGAAATAAGTGTATTGCTGAATTCTCAATTCTTGTTAATGTTTTATCGATGATCTCCATTGATGCCTTGTTCTCAAGGTGTTCATATTTTATCCTTTTTAGCTTAAACAACAATCCCTCCATGATTGCTGTGCGGAAAATTAAAAGCGTTTTAGGTTCTGCATATGTTTTTATAAATACATCGTTTAAAATTGCAGGAACGATTGTCACAACAATAAAGAGAATAATATATGGCGTGATAATCAATACATTGCTTTGCGTATCTATTATTGTAAGCGCACCATCGAATATCAACCCATTAACCCTTACAGAAATAAATCCGGCTGTACCACTCAAAATAGAAACAATTAAAACTGATGTTACCAAAAATCGTCGTCTTGATTGCAGGGCAGACAGCAAAATCTTATAGGCATAAATTATTTTTTTCATTGATTCTACCCAAAAGCACTCTTGTTTGCATACATGCGCAAATAAGAAGTTATATATGTTTCCAGTCTTGTTCTTACAAGTTGCTTACATAAGTCGTTCTCATAGATATTTTCTTCTCGGTCAGTTAATATCATTTTGCGTGTATACGGACAAAAACCTCCACATAGCTTAATATAAACACAATTCAAACATTTACCTTTGTTTACATTTTCAAGAGAAAGTGTATAAAAATATTGTTGAAAAACCGCATTGTCCTTAGACAAATTAGAGCTTATAGCATCAGATATGTGACCAACGGTTGCTTCGGTGTGGTATAACTCATTCCAACATTTATATATGTTTCCAGCATGATCGAGAACTAAATTCATCCCATCTGTTTCAGCACTGCAGAACGCCTTTAAATCTGTGATTGCAACACTTGGGCAGATTAAACCGAGTTCAACCGCCTCTAAAAATAACGAACTATAAGCAGATTCGTATTTTTCAAATGAAAGACTGTTTTCAGAACCAAAGACACGCCCAAAATCTACGAAAAGATTTCTTCCAATGTGCTTATTCTCGACATTCTCAGAGATATACTTGAGTAGATTTGATAAATCTTGTACATTTTCTTTATCTACATTTATTCGAATGACGACTTCTAAATCTTTATCAAGTAATAATAATATGCCCTCAAATTGCTTAAGAAATGTATTTTCGCAAGTGACTGTAGTTCGTCGCTTGTTGTGTACATGCTCTGTTCCATCAAACGTAACTTGCACATATTTTATATTCTGATTTTCAAGCATCGGCACTGTCTCTTCATCTAAACCATATCCATTAGTTACAAGTATATTTGAGTATTTTACATCCGCTTCTGAACATCTGCTAATAATCGCTTTATTCAAATCGTTAATTCGTTGCAACTCAAGTAAGGGTTCTCCTCCGTACCAAACTAGCTCTAGCTCCTTAGTTCCGGCACCTATCACATTCTCAATATAGCACAAAAGATTGTTTTTTAAATCTTTATCAGACTCCTCAGATTTCACATGCGGAAAATTTTCTTTTAATGAATTTTCAAAACAATAAGAACACCTATAATTACACTGATTCGTTATCGCAACATCAATTTTTACACAGTTTCCTTTAATAACTTGTTATTACGCAGATTGAGGTCTACAGCCGCCTAAATGAGAACACGGCCCACAATTTGGAGAGACAACGACTTGCCCTTCGCTATTTTTCGCTACACTTGGAATTATGACTTTCATAGTTTTCACCACCTTTCATATTTTATTTCCACTCGCAACCCGAATAAGCTCTCAATGCTTTCACCGCAATGACTTGAAATTGTTATACCAACCCAAGTTCATTCTCCTCGGGACGATATAGAAGAGCCTGCTAACGTAAACATCTACCTTTTGACTGATAACTTTAGAAAAGGTCATAGTACAGTAAAGTGGTCGGCTTGTCAAGACATTTTTTTCAAATTTCTTAATGGAATGAGTCTATCGTTACACCCTATCGTTACAAGTCACACCCAATATTGAGAAGCGAGAACAGCCATTCGCCAAAAGAAATCCAAGCCACATCAAAAATGTCAGATGTTCGCTTGGATTAAGAAGGCGAATGGAGCAGCACTGCAAGTGAAGAACCCCCCTGGTTAATTGGCACGGCACCTAAGAAACCGGGGGATTGCTCTTGTTGAAAATTCCGGCAACACTTGAATAAACGTTTGTGGCCCTCATTTTTAGCATATCAAGAACACTCAACGAATTACATAGATACTCAAGACATTCAAAACTTCTAAAAGTCATAACCTGCTTGTATTTCCGTTTCACATTCCGGAGCAACCGTTCACACAAATTATTAGTAGCAGGAACTCTGTGGTCATAAAGAAATAGTAGATGGTTATCCATGTACTTTTCAAGTCTTTTGTATAGATTGTAACCGTCCTTGTAATATTTGCTCGGCGGTTCGTCCTCATATTCATTCTTAGCTATCTCAAGTATGTCAAGATATCTTTTCCTGTATACGACAACCTCCTCAAGATTCGGTCCGGCATCGTCATCCTTCATATTTCTGTAATGTATCGTTTCAGCCAGCAACTCACGCATTTTAATATTCCAGGTTAAATCCGGTTCGTTTTCAACGCTGTCTTTTAAGTAGCGCAAAGGGTGGGAGTTGACCTTTCATCAAGTATCAGATAGAATAATCAATAAGTGGCAAGTCTCCTAATAGATTTTATTAACTTAGGCTTGTTGATAGCTTTAGCAATAATGACACCAACAAGCTGGGTGATACTGTCCATAAGCAGTTCTGCTTTAGCAGTACGAGACGAAAAAGACTTTCTGGAGTCTGCCCCCAAAGGATCTTTGAGGAGATAGATAGTTCTCTCAACTAAAACCCTATGGCGGTATAAGTTATCCCAATGTTCGGTGCCGCGCGGAATTCCCGGATAAAGCCTGAAATCTTTGTCAGGATAAGTGTGTATACATCTTCCGTAAGAAGAATCAGTACATGGAGTTTCACAAGTATTGATGCGCGAGTTACTCTTGTGAACCGATTTATGGCAAACCCACTTAAAGCGGTCTGAGCGACCTTTCCCACCTGAAAAACCGAGGAAATTAAACGGCGTTTTATCGAGGGGACAGACAGGATTACCGTTGCCGTCAAACTCTGAGTTGTCATATTTGGTACCGCGTGGATTAATAGGGATTGCCACCCTCTTAAACTTAAAATCATCACGGAACATAGTGAAGTTATCGTAAGAATCGAAAGCGAATCACCAATGAAAGTTCCGAAAAAAAAGAAGGATGTGCAGCGTAAAAGTCTGTCAAAACAGGTTTTAAAGATGCAGAATCACCAATCTCTTTGTCTATTTCAGGATTGTCAGTTCTCTTGGAAACGACCTCCGGATGCCTACGTTTAAAGTCATCGTCAAAGAAAGAGATACCACGGACGATGCCGAGTCCATTTGACAAAATGCCGGTCCTATGCGCATAGCAGAAATGACCGTTGATATACTGCTGTTTGATAAAAGGGTTAGCCGCTGTAGTTTCGGGCAACTGTGACTATGCAAGAGCGTGAGGGTTAATATCAGGATTTTTCTTGGCTAATTTCTTAGCGTTGTTGAGCTTAGCATTTAGGAATTTAAGATTATTTTCCGCAACATAAGCTTTAATACCTGTAAGATCATATATCAAGTAATCGGCTTTTTTAGCATCAAGCTCACGGCATATAGGCTCTGTTGCTTCGACGAAATTATCAAAGACCTTCTTTATGTAATGCACAAAATCCTGTTTGAACCTTGTGATTTTCGAGCCATCAGGCACATTGTCAAAACCACAATAGTCTCGCAACTCATTTTTAATACGGTGATGAGTACAGAGTCCTCCTCAATACCAAGCACTTTCTGTAAAATGCAGAACTTTAAGAATCCTTCAAGAGTATACTCGCATCGTCTGCCGTTACGGCGGTAAAATGCCCAAATAAAATCTGCTGGTATAAACTTCGTAAAATCTATGTGTTCATCAAGCAGAGACAGAAACTCAGGTTTACTCTCTTCCATCTTCAAGCACACATCTTCGTATGTTTCAATCAACGACATTTGCTCTTTTTTAATTCGCATGATATTTTCCCCCTTTTGTCGGTGTCTTTGTTGTATATCACCTTCAATTATACCACAAAAGTGGGGAAAATTCAGTAGTTTTGAAGCTATAAAAGTCAATATTTGCAATGCCTCTTTGAGTTTCGCAATCGGCTGAAAAGGTGTGAAGCAAGACTAACTATTAAATGTCAAGTAAAAAAAGCAGAATATTGAAAAGTTTATTACCTTCATAAAAATGAGGTCGCCAAATAGAGCATCACATGATGTTTTCAAAAAAATCAAAAGTCAGCTATGAACCACTTGCGAAAGGTTGTCTCGACCGTTCAAGAGCAAAAATAAGTCTCACAAGTTTCTTAGCAGCATGAGAAATAGCGACATTGTAGTGCTTGCCCTCAGCTCTTTTCTTAGCAAGGTAGGTAGCAAAAGAAGGCTCCCATTGGCACACGAATTTAGTAGCATTGAAGATAGCATATCTCAAGTAGCGAGAACCACGTTTCTCCATGTGCGAGTAGGAAGATGTTAGTTGACCCGACTGATAAGTTGATGGTGAAAGCCCAGCATAAGCAAGGATTTTATCCGAAGAATCAAAACGAGATATATCGCCGATTTCAGCCAGAATCATAGCACCCATACGAAAGCTGATGCCGGGTATGGTTACGATAGGTGATTTCATATCATCCATGATAGCCTTAATTCTGCTTTCGATTTCGTCAATTATCAAGTCAAGCTGAGCAATGAGTTTGAGTGTGTGGCGAAGTTCAAGTGATTTAGCAGGCATAAAAGACCCAATAGAGCAACGAGCTTCATCACGAAACCGCATAGCTGTATCATCGCCATAATGTCCTTTAGAGGTACTACTCAATAGATTCTTCAAGCGTGTAAAATGAGCTTCTGCAATCTGATGAGCACCCGGGAACTCTTGTAAAAGAGCGTAGATAGAAACCATATGAAGTGTTGGTACCAATTTCTCAAGTTCAGGAAAGAGAATATTGACGAGTCGACTGATTGATTGTTTCAGCTTCGCCCTCTCCCTGACTTTATCAAACCGATAACGCACCAGTGACTTTAGTTCTTCATTGTGGTAAGATGTGTCTGAGTAGGACTTGAGGTTCACATCAGATGCAAGCATAGCAGCAATAGTTCGGGCATCAACCTTGTCGGTTTTAGTTTTTCTAAGGCTGAGACTCTTTCTAAAGAGGTTGGTATGAAGCGGGTTGATAACGAAGGTGGGAAGACCTTTGTTGACAAGAAAGCCGAGCAAATTGTAGCCATAGTGTCCGGTAGCTTCAAGCCCTACTTTTACGTTATCAAGAGATTGAGATGCAGCTTGGATTTTACTGAAAAGATTATCAAAGCCATCAATGTTGTTTGATATTTGAAAAACATCATGCAACACCTCTCCACCTTCACCCATGATAAAACAATCGTGTTTATCCTTTGCGATGTCTATTCCAACGTAGACCATTGAGTATCCTCCTAAAATATATTTGATACTGCTTGGGACCACAGAGCACTTTGCGCTTGTAACCTCGTTCAATATAAACCGTCTCGCGGTATCTAACTGATTAACAAACTAACAAAGAGACTGTGGTTGGAGCCTTCCTTAAACCATCGTGTGGTAGGGGACGGGAACCAATCCACAGTATCCCATTCATTGTAGCATAATGTCCTTGGTGTGGAACAATAATTACTACTACTATATAATACGAGGGGACGGGTTGCTTCATGGAAAGGAATGGTCATTTAAATGTTAATAATAGATTCAGTATCCATCGGCTACGCTGATAAGCAAGTTGTAAAAAATGTGAGTTTCACTGTATCACAGGGTGAATTTTGTGCTTTGCTCGGACTCAACGGCTCGGGTAAAACAACACTGCTAAAAGGCATATGCGGCTTGCTCCCAATATCCGACGGCAGATGTTTTTTCGATAAAATCGACCTAACTAAACTAGGTGAAAAAAATCGCGCAAAATACGTCTCGCTCATACCGCAAAGGCACAGTAAGTTAATCGGTGTAACAGTCATGGATGCTGTCTTGATGGGGCTTAATGCAAAGCTCGGATTTCTGGAGTTTCCTTCGCATCAAGACAAAGATTCAGCCCGCAATGCTCTTGAGAAAATGGGTGTCTCCCACCTTGCAAATGAAGATTTTTCAAAGCTCAGCGAGGGACAGAAGCAGCTTGTCATTTTAGCCCGCACGCTGGTGCAAGATGCTCCCATAATGCTGATGGACGAACCCGACAGTGCGCTTGATTTCCCAAATAAGTACATGATTTTAAGTGAAGCAAGGGGACGGGGGTGCGAAGCAGGGGGACGGGGGTGCTGCTTCACTTTTGTGAACACAGAAGTGAAGCAGCACCCCCGTCCCCCTGCTTCGCTTGTCACACTACACGACCCCAACCTTGCACTGAAATTCTGCGACAAGCTGATTTTGCTCTCAGACGGCGGGGTTGCAGCGCAGCTTACGCTGTCAGGAGCAAGTTTAAAAGATGTACAAACCGCCCTGTCCACGGTTTATAAGGATATAACCGTCTACGAACACAGCGGCGGCTTTAAGTGCGATTATGCGTGATGTGTTGACAGAAGCGTGGAATGAAGATGTTAGTATAAACGTTGCTCAACCGACTGTCGATTACACCTGACCAGAGCATCATTCCCATGTTTTCCAGACATCAGGGCAGAAGCCGACTGTTGCTTTTTTGCCGTTTCTCACTATTGGAGTCTTAATAAGTGCTGGGTTTTCAAGGAGTTTTTCTTCCTTTGCGGCATCGTAAGCCAGATATTTTAGTACCTCCGCACCACTTGCATTCTCATCAATCAGAGCCTCCAGTCCAACTGCGTTTCTCACGCTCGTGAATTCACCCACAGAAAGACCAACCCTCAAAATGTCAATGCGCTGGAACTTAACGCGCCGCTCCTTGAAATACCGCTCCGCTTTTTTCGTATCAAAGCATTTAGTTTTCCCAAAAATCTGAATATTCATCATAACCCCTTGATTTCAGACATTGTTGCTTAGCTGCCTATCTTTTGCTAGTTTTATGCTATGAAACTACTCCCCCGTCCCCTTGCTTGTAGCTTGTGTAATAGCTCGGATAGCGGGATAATCAGCGCACCTGCGGCAAAATTGCCTATGCCGTGAGCAACGTCAAACCACAGCCCTGCTATAATCCATGCCACCATGCCCTCAAAATTCAGCCCGAACATAAACGCCTGTGCGGGAGCATAGAGTATACCGAACATAAGACCATGCAAACCGCACAAAACCATATATAGCGGCAACTTCACCTTCCTCGGAAGATCAAATTTCCCCGCAAGCATAAACATAAGCCACAGCGGAAGCCAGATATACAGGTAGGGGACCCACCAGAAAGAAAAACCTGCAAATATACCCTCCACCATGACATATACATAAAGCGGGATTAGCGCCCGCCCTCGGTAGACCAGAGTAATTGATGCAATAAACAAGCCTAATAAATGGACGTTTGGCAACCCTTGCATAATTACCCTTGAAATGTACATAATCGTACCAAGGACGGAAAATATCACTAACTCCCTGATGGGAATCCTAGCCGACTGTGTAGACAAAGGCATACACTACCCCTTCTTCAATATCTGCTCCGTCTGCCCCAACCATTGCCATCTCACCGTCGATATAAAATGCCCACCAAGCCTGGTTTTCGTCAAAATCGGCAACTAACCCGTTTACTGCCGTAACAAACAGTCCGAAGTCTGACATATCGCCGTCTACCAGACCCAGCGCAAGCAGTGCCGCACCAACTGTCGTTTCATCTGTATGAACTTCCCACACAGTTTTTTCCCCGTTATTGTCTGTCACTTCAAACATAAAAACTGTGCTACCTTGTCCAATTACTGTACTCTCATTTTCGCCCTGCGTTTCCGCGCCGACTTGTGCATCATCCGTGCCTGTTGGAGTTGATTCGGGCGTTTGTGTTGCGGGGGTATCTGCTCCGCACGCGGCTAGCGTGACTGTCATGAGCACGATAAGCATAAGTGCGAGCATTGTGGAAATAATTCTTCTTTTCATTTTGTTGTTCCTTTCTTTCTGCCTAAAATCTCTTCTCGCTATAGTGATTTTGAGACGAACAACACAAAAGTGGCACATAATGCCACCTGCGCATAGGGATATCACCTACTTAAGTTCTATAGTCGTTCATTCTCTGTGAATTCACTACAGCACGGCGCAAGCCGCAAAATGAGGGCGGTTTTCCGACTCAGAGCTTCTTTGCTCCACACGGTAGCAGGACTGTTCGTGATTCTCACAACGATTACCCGAGCACTCATTTTTCTATTTACTTGTGCCTCTGCACTATATAGCTTTAAAACTTGTTTGTCAAGAGAAAATTGAATTTTTTAGTATTAACGCAGATTCGACCGTTTACTCCGCACTTGCTTTTTCAAAATCACCGTTTTCAATTAACTCTCGGGCAATAGCTGCTATGGTTGGGTCAAATTGTAAGCCTGCACAATCTTCAAATTCTTGTACAATAACGTTTTTAGGCAGAGCTGTGCGATAGGAACGTTCTGATGACATTGCATCATATGCATCTGCAACGGCTATTATACGAGCAGTCAGAGCTATATCTTCACCTTCAAGACCCTCATGGTAGCCTTTGCCGTCCCAGCGCTCGTGATGCTGGCCTACTCCGGCAGTCAGCCCTGAAATGGCCGTTACATTTTTCACAATTTCAAGACCTATGATTGTATGTGCTTTCATTGATTCATATTCCTCATCCGTCAGCTTGCCGAGTTTTTTGATTATTGTAGTTGATATACCTATTTTACCGATATCGTGTAATAATCCGATATAGTAAATGTTATCTATAAACTCTTTGTCCATCTCCATATGACGGGCTATTTCTACCGAGTATGCCGCTACCCGCAGCGAATGGCCGCTTGAATACTCGTCGTTTGCATCTATGGCGTTTGCAATTGCTTGCAAAGACTGTATGATTACATTGCGATCTTCTTTCCCCTTATTGCGCAAAGCACGAGTTTTGTGCCGCATAATCTCATATGTAACCCCGGCCGCTACCAGAATACCCAACAAAACCATGCCAACTAAAAACGCAGGATTTTCAAAAATATACTGCTCCATACTAATGACCATGCCTTTCTTATTTTCTTGAGGCACAAAACGACCATGAAAAGGTATGGTCATTAACGTGCATCATTTGCGGTTCCCCGCAGGGGGAGCAAATCGCACATCCCCCGTTAGTTTGAATTCTTTCAAACTATATCCACCTTACACCTTAAAAACTTATTTACTCTTCAATCTCTTCATCAATACGCTTTACCAATGTTTCCTCTATTGAGAAATGCTTGTCAAACGGGGGCCAAACCCACATCATATTCAAGAGCATTGATAGTGAAAATGCGATTAAAGGAATCAACGGGAACGCAACAAACGACAGCGGCATGAATAATGCAAATGCCATCCATATCAGACCGCCGAGAAGCGCACCCATGAAACTGCGCGGGAAGTATCCAAATGCCATGAGCACACTGTTTTTAACTGTCTGAAGACTCTTCAAGTCAATATATGCAAAATGCAGAAAAATATACGGAGTTATCAATGAGAATATCAAAAGTGAAAAAAGTGCGAAAATAATCCCCATTATATCTCCAATCGGTTCTCCTGCCAACATGGCTTCTAAGGACCCAACCCATATCCATATATGTGCATAGACAAAAACAGTGCAAATTATTCCTGCTGGTGCCGCCTGCCTGAAATTTTCCTTAAACTTCCGCCTGTACTCATACCATACAAAACTTGGGTCGTCGCGCATCAGCTTAGTGATATAATATACACACGCCGTCAGCCCTCCGCCTATCGGAAACGCCAATACAACAGCTAAAATCAGCATCAAGCCAAAACCCATGGTAAAACCAATAAAAAATGCAACCACAGACGGAAGTGCTGTAAGACTGAACAATATATTGAGCTTCATGAGTTCCCACATATCTCTGGCAAGCAACTCAACAAACCTTGCAGCACCTTTTTTGCGAGGCTCATCTTTTTCTACACCGGGACCGGGCTTATTAAAGTTTCTGCTAAAAAACGGCATAATTCCTCATTTATTTAGTACCTCTAAACAATATCCGGACAGACGCACGAAATTCTGCGCTACTATCCGGATATGATTAACAGGTAAAACGTATTAGTTTATGATTGTGTTTTCTGTTTCGACATCAAACAGATGAATGTTGTTCATATCCAAAGCAACTTTAATGGAGTCGCCCGTTCTGGATTTTGTTGTTGGGGCAACACGTGCTGTCAGGGTGTTGTCGCCGTACTTGATGTACAAATAAACTTCACTACCCATAAGCTCGCTGACTTCAACGTGTGTGGAAATTGTTGAATCAGTGTGTGACTTTAGGTATGCCTCATCGTCATAAATATCCTCGGGGCGCACACCGAGCTTAACTGCCTTGTCAACATAATCCTTCAGCTCATCTTTTTCTTTTTCCGCAGGAAGGTAGAGCTTGTCGCCTTCAACATCAAGATAGTATTTGTCGTCTTTCTTGAGCACGGCATCGATAAAGTTCATCTGCGGACTACCTATGAATCCCGCAACAAACATATTGCATGGGAAGTCATAGAGGTTTTGCGGCGTATCAACTTGTTGCACTACGGCATGGTTCATAACAACAATACGGTCACCCATTGTCATAGCTTCTACTTGGTCATGTGTAACGTAGACAAATGTTGTTTCCAGCTTGTTGTGGAGCTTAATCAGCTCTGTGCGCATGGATGTGCGGAGCTTGGCATCAAGGTTTGAAAGTGGCTCGTCAAGCAGGAACACTGCGGGATTACGAACCATCGCGCGACCCAGAGCAACACGTTGCCGCTGACCGCCGGAGAGAGCTTTTGGCTTTCTGCTGAGCAGATGCTCTATGTCAAGAATCTTTGCTGCTTCGCGTACACGCTTGTCAATCTCTGCTTTTGGTGTGCGTGCGAGTTTAAGGGCGAAAGCCATGTTTTTGTATACCGTCATGTGTGGATAGAGGGCATAGTTTTGAAAAACCATAGCTATATCACGATTCTTCGGAGGTACATCGTTAACGAGTTTTTCGCCGATATAAAGCTCACCTTTTGTTATTTCTTCTAGTCCTGCAATCATTCTGAGCATTGTCGATTTTCCGCAGCCTGACGGGCCAACCAAAATGACAAACTCTTTGTCCGGAATTTCCAAGCTGCAGTCGTCAACCGCAAGAACGTCTCCGGGATAAACCTTTGAGATGTTACGAATAGATATACTTGCCATATATTTGCTTCCTCCGTGCATCATTTTTATTGATATCCTATAATTATAGCAAATAAATCAGGTTAGTCAAGAGATAATTCGATTAGTTATGTACATTTTTGCGAAATGTGACAATGCTGTGACAAAAGTTGACTGATTTATGAACTCCCGAACATCAATTAATTACTTCGCTGCGGTTTCTTTTGCGGATTTTACTCTTTCGCCTTTAGATACTTTTGTTCTGGTAAATACATCGAAGGTGACCGCTGCAAGGACAACCAGTCCTGTAATAGCAAGTTGAATATCAGCTCCCAAGCCCATATGACCCAAACCATTGCTCAGAATACCCATAACCATTGCACCTATAATCGCTCCTGTTATTTTCCCAACGCCACCGCTTGGAGATGCCCCGCCGATAAAGCATGCAGCGATTGCTTGAAGTTCAAATCCTGCTTCGGCTCTGGGTGATGCAGCGTTTAGGCGCGAAGCAAACACCATTCCGGCAAGAGCTGCAAGCATACCCATATTAACATAAACCCAGAAGACAACACGTTTTGTCTTAAGTCCATTGAGAACCGCCGCCTTTTCATTGCCTCCCGTAGCGTAGACATGTCTGCCCATTACCGTTTTGTTTGCAATGAAGTTATAGACAATAATTGAAGCGGCGAGCAATATCATTATGTTCGGCACGCCTCTTGACTGCGCAAACCAATATCCAAAGAGATTTATTGTCGCGACTATTAAAACCAGTTTTATGATAAAGAAAAGCATAGAAATATCTTCGTCACCGTACTTACTTGAAACAATCCTTTTGCGAAATTCCAGGAAAATGAATATAACCGATACTATCGCGGCTATTAAAATGGCAGTAATATTTAGTCCGCTCCCTCCGACAAAATCGGGAATAAACCCTGCGGCAAAATTATGGAAACTGTCGGGAAAATTCACAATAGTCCCGTCTCTGAGGGCAAACATCGTGAGACCTCTGAAAATAAGCATTCCGGCGAGTGTCACTACAAAAAACGGGATATTCTGATATGCGATCCAAAAGCCATGCCATGCACCAAAGAGTGCGCCGAGAAGTAAAATAGCGGGCACAGCAACCCAGACCGGCCAGCCCCAGCTTACCATAAGCACCCCACTGAGTGCGCTGGCAAATGCGAGATGCGTACCCACGGACAAGTCAATTCTGCCGGTTAAGATGACAAACATCATGCCAACCGCTAAAATGAGAATATATCCGTTTTGAGTAATTAGATTTGCAATGTTCAGCGGGCGAAACAACATTCCGCCGGTTAAAGCCTGAAACAAAATGGCAATAACGACCAATGCAATAATCATACCAAATTGTCTGATATTTGCTCTTATAATGTTCATGCTTCTCCCTCCGCTTTCGCACTGAGTTTTGCTGAAGTCTTTTCCGACCTTCTTCTTGAGAAAACATCAAAAATGACAGCAGCAACCAGGACAAGTCCTGTCACAATTTGCTGGATATCCACGCCAATGCCCATTATAGTCATGCCTTGGTTAATGATTCCAACAAACAACGCACCAATCAAAGCTCCGCTCACTTTTCCAACTCCACCCGTTGGGGAAGCCCCACCAATAAAAGCAGCGGCAATCGCCTGGAGTTCAAACCCTGCACCCGCACGCGGCATAGCGACGTTCAAGCGGGCAGTAAACACCATTCCGGCAAGAGCTGCAAGCACACCCATGTTCACATAGACCCAGAACACAACCTGCTTAACTTTGATACCGCTGAGTTCCGCTGTGTTCGGATTACCGCCGGCTGCATATAGATGTCTGCCGAGCACTGTTCTGGTGGACACAAAAGTATATATCACTGCAAGTATACCCAGCAGCACCATTACATTTGGAATGCCGTTTGATGCACCAAACCAATATGCAAACAGTCCGAGCAAAATACATACAACAACGATTTTTATAATCATCGCATAAAGCGGAATCGGCTCTACATCGTTTTTCTTCGATACGGCACGTTTGCGTATTTCAAATGCAGCAAAAAACACTGCAATCAAAAAACACACAAGGATAGCCGTCAGATTAATCGTAACCCCTACTCCCGCCGTGTATACGCCATCTACATAACCATATGCACCCGCAAGATATAGCCCACCGAAAATGTCAGGCACAAAGCCGTTTGCCATCATTAAAAATGAATCAGGAAAATGGGATATATACGTGCCGTCCAGCACAAGCATGGTGATACCTCGAAACAGCATCATACCTGAAAGCGTAACCACAAAAAACGGGATTTTCCTGTATGCTATCCAAAAACCATGCCAGGCACCGCATATACCGCCGATAATAAGTATCATCACAATGGAGAGCCACACGGGAAGACCCATACTTCTGATAAAAATTCCGCTGAAAGCTCCGGCGAGTGCCGCAACGCTGCCGACCGACAAATCAACTCGGCCAAACGATATAATAACAAGTATCATACCGATAGCAAGCACAAGGATATAACTGTTCTGAAGCACCAGATTTGTTATATTTCGGGGTTGGAAAATTACCCCGCCTGTCAGAAAATGGAACAACACAGCTACAAGAACCAAGACTATAATTAAGCCATATTGCCTTATATTATCTTTCAAATATCTCATAGTAGTAATACCCCCTTGTTAATGCGCCACGATGTGTTCCATTATCGCTTCCTGAGAGGCTTCTCCCTTACCGAGTTCACCGACAATCTTACCCTCATTGAGGATATATATCCTGTCACTTAGCCCAATAACTTCAGGAAGCTCCGAGGAAATGACTATAACGCATTTACCCTGTTTCGCAAGGTCATTAATAATCTGATAAATCTCATATTTAGCACCAACATCAATACCGCGAGTCGGCTCATCGAGTATAAGCACTTCCGGGTCGGCAAACAGCCATTTGCTGAGTACGACTTTTTGTTGGTTGCCACCCGACAGGTTTTTAGCAAACTGCGAGACATTTCTCGCTCGTATGTCTACTTTACGCTTAAAATCTTCAGCTACCCGTGCTTCCTTGTGCTCATCCACAGCGAGGCGAGGGCAGAGCGATTTTAAGTTTGCAAGTGATATGTTGCGGCAAATGGATTCGTCTAATATAAGACCGTATTGCTTTCTGTCTTCGGTCAAATATGCTATTCCGTTAGCTATCGCCTGAGCGGTGGATTTTAAAGTGAGCAGCTTTCCATCTTTGATAATAGAGCCTGATATTCTGGTTCCGTATGCACCGCCAAAAAGGCTCATGGCAAATTCTGTCCGACCTGCACCCATCAGTCCGGCAATGCCGACAACCTCGCCGCGCTTAGCGTGCATACTTACATTATCTATAATTATTTTATCGGCTATATCCGGGTGATATACTGTCCAATCCTTAACTTCAAACATCACTTCGCCCGGCTCTGATTCTCTTGCGGGAAAACGGTCTAATATGTCTCTACCCACCATACCACGAATAATGCGATTTTCGTCAATATCCTTGTTGTCGAACGTCTCAACCATTTTTCCGTCTCTTAAAATTGAAATTCTGTCTGATATTTTCAAAACCTCACCCAGCTTGTGGGATATAAGGATGGATGTCATTCCCTCCTTTTTCAGCCCGAGCAATAACTGTAACAGATTTTCACTTTCTATGTCATTGAGTGCGGCGGTTGGTTCGTCGAGCACCAGTACCTCTACTCTTTTGGATAGAGCTTTTGCGATTTCAACCAATTGCTGCTTGCCAACACCAATATCCTGAACCAATGTATGCGGATTTTCATCAAGCCCCACTTTAGCGAGCAGTTCTCTTGTTTTTTGGTATGTGAGATGCCAATTGACAACTCCTTTAGTGGATTGCTCGTTCCCCATAAAAATGTTTTCTGCAATAGACAGAAACGGCACCAATGCCAGTTCTTGATGAATGATAACAATACCGCGCTTTTCGCTGTCTTTGATATCCTTAAAACGACATTCTTCTTCTCTGAAAATAATGTCGCCCTCATAACTGCCATAACCGTAAACGCCACTCAAAATTTTCATCAAAGTGGATTTTCCGGCGCCATTCTCTCCAACAATTGCGTGAATTTCTCCCTCAATAGCTGTCATGCTGACATCTTCTAATGCGAGAACGCTGTCAAATCTTTTTGTTATTGATTTCATTTCCAGTAAAATACTCAAAACGTCACCTCATTAAATCAAAAGAATTTGCCCGAACGCGACGGAACGACTAGTAACGCCGGCTCTCGCCACGCTCGGGCTATTTTGTTAGTGATTTGCTACACTACTTTGATTTACGGTATAACAAAGACATCTATGCTGTGATAGTCTGTATCAATAATCTCTGCGCGCCAATTGGTGGCATCTACATGCACAATGTCAAGGAGGTACGACGGAACGATAAATACATTGTTATCGTATGTGGTTGTGTCGTTTACAGGTACGGTTCCTCCTGCAAGTATGGCTTCAATCATTTCTACAGCAGCGGCTGCAAGGTCACGAGTATCTTTAAATACAGTCGCAAACAGTTCGCCGTTGATTATTGCCTGAATTCCTGCTTGAGTTGCATCCTGACCGGAAACAATAGGCCAAGGCTGGGCATCTGTGCCGTATCCTGCACCACGAAGTGCCGCAATGATACCAAGGCTGAGTCCGTCATAAGGTGAAAGAACTGCATCCACGCGAGCATCGGTGTAATGCGTGACAAGCAGGTTCTCCATGCGAGCTTGTGCACCTTCAGCTCTCCAACCGAGTGTTCCGACAATGTCCATGCCCATCTCACCACTTCTGACTACAAGTGTGCCGTTGGCGATAAGGGGATCCAGTACGCTCATTGCTCCCTCATAAAAGAGAAATGCGTTGTTGTCATCCGGAGAACCGCCGAATAATTCGATGTTAAACGGCCCTGTTGCGTTTCCGAAAGGTGCAACGCCAAGACCCATGAGCAAGGAATTTGCCTGCATGACACCAACTGCAAAGTTGTCAAATGTCACATAATAACTCACGTTTGGTGTGTCCATGATCAAACGGTCATAGGCTATAACTGTGATTCCTTCTGCTGCCGCGAGTTCAAGAACCGGACCGAGTGCTGAGCCGTCGATTGAAGCGATGACGAGAATGTCAACGCCTGCAACAATCATACTTTCAATCTGGCTAATCTGGTCTGCGACCACATCTTCACCGAACTGCAAAATGGTTTCAAAGCCACGCTCTCTCAGTTGGTCTTGAAGGCTATTGCCGTCAGAAATCCAGCGCGGAGAGGATTGTGTCGGCATGGCAATACCGACGTGCCCTGCATCGCCGCCGCCATTATTATCACATGCTGTGAGGGAGAGTGTAAGTCCTGCGATTAGTGTTACTACCAGTAAAATTGCAATAATTTTTTTCATAATTTCCTCCAAATTTTTTGATTTTTTGCGGGAAAACGAAATCTACTACTGTCATAATCCCCCCTAAATATTTATTTCAGTCTACGCTGTAGTAATCGTTTAGGAGCAGGTCAATTATATAGATTGTACATACATATGTCAAGATTAATATTATTTTTCGTCGTTTTTCACTTTTTATTTGCTAGCAAATTGTCCTCTCGGGCGCACTAAACATCGCTTACCATAGCCTATGAGGTCTTCCCTGCCCGCATCTTTGAGGGCTTTTAGTATTATGTGGCGGTTTTTTGGATTTTTCCATTGCAAAAGTGCACGTTGTGCCGTTTTTTCTGCTTTTGAGCGTGGAACATGGACACTCTTCATTGTCCTCGGGTCAAGACCTGTGTAGTACATACAGGTCGAGAGTGTACCGGGGGTTGGGTAAAAGTCCTGCACCTGCTCGGGCTGCCTACCCCTTATATGCAGATATTCTGCCATATTGATTGCCTCATGTATCGTGCTGCCCGGATGGGACGAGATGAGATACGGCACGAGAAACTGATTTTTCTCATACCTTTTGTTGAGTCTCGCATATTTTTCAGTAAATTGCTCATATGCGGCGTTTTTTGGCTTGCCCATATAATATAGCACATTATCCGAGCAGTGCTCGGGCGCAACTTTGAGCTGACCCGAAATGTGATTTTTTACAAGTTCCGTAAAAAACTCGCCGCTCTTATCGAGCATCAAAAAGTCAAATCTGATGCCTGAGCGCACAAAAACCTTTTTTACACCCGAAATCGCCGCCACTTTCCTCAGAAGCTGTAAGTAATCGTTGTGGTCGGCATCCAAATTATCGCACGGCTCTGCAAGGCATGATTTATCTCTGCAAAGACCATGCTTTTTTTGTCTGCTACACGCAGGACGTCTAAAGTTTGCAGTCGGTCCGCCTACGTCATGCACATACCCTTTGAATAACGGATGAGTAATAAAAGACTCTACCTCTTTTACAACAGACTCATGACTTCGTGAGGCTACCACTTTTCCTTGGTGAAACGCGAGAGCACAGTAATTGCAATCACCGAAACAACCTCTGTTGTGAATCACCGAAAATCGCACCTCATCTATAGCAGAAACTCCGCCCGCATCGTCATACATAGGGTGAACCTCACGAGTGAACGGCAGTGCATAAATCCTGTCAAGCTCCTCAGTAGTCATCACTTCCCCGGGAGGGTTTATCACAACAATCTTGTCATCTGTACGCTGCATTATTGCCCTGCCCCTAACGGAGTCATGCTCCTCATGCTGGAGCATTGCAGCCTCTGCATAAGCACGTTTGTCTGTCGAGACACTCTCGTAGGAGTGGGTGAAGCAGGGGGACGGGGGTGCAGGAAAGGGGGACAGTCCCTTTGTCCCGGCGAGCCAAGACAAAGGAACTGTCCCCCTTTCCTCTGAACCCCCGTCCCCCTGCTTCGCAAATCCCGTGCCGCGCACGTCTGTGATATCGCTGATGCTCTCCCCTGCGGCGAGTCGCTTTGCTATTGCCACAATCGCCGCTTCACCCATTCCGTAGACGAGCAAATCAGCCGTACTGTCAACAAGGATACTGCGGCGCACCTTGTCATCCCAATAATCGTAGTGTGCAAAACGCCTCAACGAGGCTTCAAGTCCGCCGATTATTATTGGCAAGTCGGGAAATGCTTCCCGTACCAGTTTTGAATAAACAATCACCGCTCTATCGGGGCGTTTCCCTGCCTTTTTTCCGGGTGAATAGTAGTCGTCACTGCGCTTTTTTTTGGAAACTGTGTAATGTGCGACCATTGAATCAAGATTTCCCGCGCTGATAAGAGCTGCATATCGCGGTCTGCGCATTTCTAAGATTTGCGCCGGACTATCGTAAGACGGCTGAGATAAAATCGCAACCCTAAAACCACTTGACTCAAGCACCCTGCCTATGACAGACATACCGAAACTCGGATGGTCAACATATGCATCACCCGTGATTAGCAAGAAATCGTAGTAGTACATATCACGGCTCAGCATATCCTCTCTTGAAGTTGGCAAAAAATCATAAACAGTCATTTTGACACCTAAAATTGCATATCATCTGTGATTATTCATCACCTGTGAGACTTAATCGGAACATAGTTGTTCCTTATATCTTTTTCCATTACACATAATTCATCGGTTGCATCAAGCGTTTCAAAGTCATATTTACCGAAGAAATTTACAAAGGGACTGCCTGAGGGCAGTTCAATGCGAAGTTTGCTCCTGCCCAGAGCGCGAAAAGTAGAAATCGCAACGCCTAAAAGCTGCACGCCATAGGCTTTGCTCCTGTGCTGCGGCACTACGTGTATATAGCTGATCCATCCGGTATCCCGATGTTTTTCTCTGATCGTATCCATCCCTAAAATGCCTATCGGCTCATCTTCCATATACGCGGCAAATTGCTTATCGACATAAGCTCTTCTACCGGCCTTAGCCCTGAAAATGTTCAGCAGCGACTCACTCGCAACCTCGCTCAGCGGCTGGTAGCGCAAGTTTTCCGAGATACGTTTCCCATTCCCACTCTCCCGCCACCATTTTTGGCGTGCAAATGTACTTGTCTCTTCGCTTAGATGTGAATTATCGCCATGATACTCAACCCTTAACTCGTCATTTTCATATATGAGTAGTGCTACAGCGGTGTTGTCACAATACTTCATCGACTTCGTTTCCTCTGAGGGTACTCCATGCAGCATACACATGAGTGCGCGTATTGCAAAGCCGTGGGAAAAACACGCAATGGTCTTCCCATCATGTTCCCGTGCCGCCTGAGTGATAAAGTCATACATTCGCGCCTTAATATCCTCATAGGGCTCACTATCGGTTACAGACCACTTTGCGGGGTCATTTTCAAAATAATCCGACATCTCGGGATCGAAGTGTTCAATATCTCCCCATGCTTTATCTTCCCACACGCCCATGTATACTTCGCGTAATCTATCGGTGGTGTTTATCGGGAGCTCGTGAGGCACACTGAGAGCCGTCGCAGTCGTGCAAGTCCTCGAAACGTCGCTTGAAAAAATGCAGTCTATCTGCTCATTTTCAAAACGAGTCCTGAGCTGCGCAATTTGGATATAGCCTCTGTTTGTTATAAGCCCGTTATAATGACCGTGGGCGCGGCGGTATATATTCCCTTCTGCTTCTGCATGTCTTATCAGATAAATCTTTGTCACTTAACGAATATTCCTTTCCAGTTCTTCAGACCGGCTCTACTTTACCTGTCAGTTCCTTTGCCGAGCCGATGCCTTTTTTATCTAAATATTGCTCCACTTGCACTATGATATCAAGCGGCGCATATGGGTTATGAAAGCAAGCGGTTCCGACACCTACGAGACTTGCCCCTGCAAGCATCATCTCCACGGCATCGCTGCCGCTCTCTACTCCGCCCATTCCCAAAATCGGGATTTTCACCTGCAAGGCCGCTTGCCAGACCATCCTTACAGCTACGGGAAAAACCGCAGGTCCCGAGAGTCCGCCGACATTGTTATTGAGTATCGGCTTTCTTGTTTGAATATCTATTCTCATGCCAAGCAATGTATTTATAAGTGAAAGGGCATCGGCTCCTGCATCCTCCGCAGCTTTTGCTATTGATGCAATATCCGTCACATTTGGCGAGAGCTTGACCATCACGGGGGTTTTTGTTTTTTCCCTAACCGCCTTTGTGACTGCGGTGACACCCTCTGTTGATGTGCCAAAAGCCATCCCTCCCGCCTTGACATTGGGACAAGATACGTTTACCTCGATTATATCGGCATTGCCACCCGATAGTTTTTCCGCCATTTCTGCATATTCTTCCACTGTGTTTCCGGAGATGTTTGCAATTATGACTGTGTCAAACTCCCTCAAAAAGGGCAGTTCGTCTGTAATGAATGCATCTATCCCCGGATTTTGCAGCCCTACGCTATTTAACATACCGCCGGGTGTTTCGGCGATTCTCGGCGGCAGGTTTCCCTCACGAGGCTTAGCTGTCAGCCCTTTGACACAGATTCCACCCAACTTTGACAGGTCGTAATACTCTCCGTATTCCCTGCCAAATCCGAACGTCCCCGATGCCGTGACAATAGGGTTTTTCAGCTCAACGCCTGCAAAATTTATTTTTAAATCCGCCATGTGCTACTCCTAAAAAAACACTTCTCTCGCATCATACACAGGACCGTCCGCGCAAACTCTGCTCATCTTCATTGTGCCGTCCGGCATTGTAGCGCAGACACACACAAGACACGCTCCAACACCGCATCCCATGCGCTCCTCCAGAGAGACTTGACATGGTACGTTAAATTCTGCTGCCAGTTTTGCGACTGCCTCTTGCATTTTATGTGGCCCGCATGACAAAACTGCATCGTATTCGCCGTTTTTCAGGAGATTTTCAAGCGGCAAAATAACCGAGCCACGCTCCCCCGCACTGCCATCGTCTGTCATGAGATGAAACTCATCGCAGACACTTTCAAAATTATCTTTCAAAATCACATCATCAGCACTGCGAAAACCCAAAATAGCAGTCACTGCCGCATTTTCCTTCGCACGCTCGGCAGCATAGAGCATAGGTGGTGAGCCTATGCCTCCACCCACAACTATCACATTGCCTTTTAGAAAAGTAAAGCCATTACCCAGCGGACCAAGTATGCTGAGCACATCCCCCGTCTGTTGCAAGGAAAGCCACTTTGTGCCCTCCCCTTTAACTTCAAAAACAATGCGCAAAACTCCGCCGCTAACATTACAAATGCTTATAGGTCTGCGAAGCAACACCCTATCGCCGCACTTAATATGCAAAAATTGCCCCGGCGCAGACTCTGCGGCAATAGACTCGCAGTCCACCGCAATCGAATACACCGAGTTTGTAAGCCGTATATTTTCAGTAATATTGCAGTCAAATAAGTTTGGCATGAGGTTATTATATACTATCTGTCCGCTATTTACAACTATGTACTTATCTTGGTATAATGGCTTATCATTATAGGCAAGGGAGAAACTCATGATAGAAAATATAGAAGAGCTACTATACGCCAACCCATACCCGGGCAGAGGTATTTTAATCGGCCGCAGTGAGGACGGAAAGCGTGGGATTATTGTATACTTCATCATGGGGCGCAGCGAAAACAGCAGAAACCGCATATTTGAAAGAACCTTCGGAGGAATACGCACTACTGCACGTGATGAGACTAAAGTTACAAATCCTGAGCTGATTATCTATCATCCGGTACGCACGGTAGACGAGCAGGTCATAGTAACAAACGGCGACCAGACAGACACAATAGCAAACCACTTGAAAGAAGGTTATAGCTTTCTTGAAGCACTGCACACCCGTGAGTTTGAACCTGATGCACCAAACTATACACCGCGCATCTCAGCGTTAGTACAGCCGAGCGGCTCGTATGTGCTATCTATCCTCAAAACACTCGCAGGCAACCCCAACCACTGCCAACGCTCATTTTTCGACTATTCAAGCGCTATACCCGGGCTCGGGCACTTCATATCGACATACGAAACCGACGGAAACCCGCTCCCCTCTTTTGAAGGCGAACCGATTCCTGTGCAGATAAACGACACAGGCGGCTTAGAGCAATTTGCGCTGAACATTTGGAACGCCCTCAACAGCAACAACAAAGTATCACTATACGCCAGAGAAACCAACTACATAACAGGCGAAATCAACGATTTGATAGTAAATAAACATGCGTGACGGGAGAAGAATATGCACGAACTTGAATTAAAATACGGATGCAACCCCAACCAGAAGCCGGCACGGATATTCATGGACGAAGGAAACTTGCCTGTAGAAGTTTTGAACGGAAAACCCGGGTTTATTAATTTCTTAGATGCGCTGAACGGATATCAGCTTGCGAGCGAGCTTAAAGCAGCGACAGGGCTTCCCGCAGCTACATCTTTTAAGCACGTATCACCCGCAGGCGCGGCAATCGGATTGCCGCTAAACGATATAGAAAAGCAGATATTTTTTGTGCCAAATGTTCCCCTGTCCCCTCTCGCCTGTGCATATGCCAGAGCCAGAGGTGCTGACAGGGTTTGCTCGTACGGAGACTGGGTCGCCCTGTCAGATATTTGCAACGAAGAAACAGCACTACTCGTTGCACCCGAAGTATCAGACGGCATCATTGCCCCCGATTACACAGATGCAGCACTTAAGATTCTCAAAGAAAAACGGAGAGGTGGGTACAGCGTTGTAAAAATCGACCCTGCTTATGTACCTCGCAACGCAGAGCTAAAAGACGTTTACGGCATAACCTTCGAGCAAGGGCGAAACAATCTCAAAATCGACGAAAGTTTTTTAAGTAACATCGTAACCAAAAACAAAGAATTACCGGAAAACGCAAAGCGAGATTTGCTAATCTCGCTCATAACACTCAAATATACTCAATCTAATTCCGTGTGTTACGTAAAAAACGGCGGTGCTATCGGAGTAGGCGCAGGACAGCAAAGCCGCATACACTGTACCCGTCTGGCAGGAAACAAAGCGGACAATTGGAATTTAAGACAGCACTCTATGACTTTAGAGCTACCTTTCCGAAGCGACATTTCTCGCCCGGCTCGTGACAATGCAATTGACATATACATCTCTGATGACAGCGACGATGTGCTGAGAGACGGCGCCTGGCAAGAGCTTTTCACCGTGCAGCCAAACGAGCTATCCCGCAATGAGCGCAAAGACTTTTTGAAAAGCATAACAGACATCGCTCTGGGAAGCGATGCATTCTTCCCATTCGGCGACAACATAGAGCGAGCAAAACGCTCCGGCGTAAAATACGTAGCCCAACCCGGCGGCTCAATAAGAGACGACAACGTCATAGAAACATGCGACAAATATAACATGCTCATGGCATTCACAGGCATGAGGTTGTTTCATCACTGAGTTAATTTTGTATACGCAAAATTCTGTCACAGCAGCAATTGCCGGATGGATCGCCCATCATCTGCGGCTGGGACGTGTTGCCCTGAATACCAGATGGATTATCAGCATGACGATACCCGTGCCTATAGCATATAGGCTGTAGGTCATAATCAGGCTGAGAGGACCACTGAGCAATACCGAAATTCTGTAAAAAACAGCGCCAAACATCTGAGTATAAGAGCTTAAAATAAAGCCGAGCAAAAAGCAAACCAAACCCGCCAACAATGTCGGACCGCCCGCATTTTTAAACACATCCGAAAACCTTCTCCTATGGTGTAAAATCATAAGGAGCAAAGTGACAATGCATAAAATTCCAACCAAAATCAGCAGATTTCCCGAAGCGGCAAATTGCGGGATTCGCAGGTCAACACCCACTTCGTCTACTAGGTTTCCGATGGTCAAACCGCGAAAATCAACAGCCTCATCCAGAACCCTTGCAAGCCGCTCATGGTCAGCCTCAGTCATTTCATGGTCAAACATATAGCCGAGCTCCGGCCCAAGATTTCTAGCTATCCTCAGCACCTCACCCTGCGTAATATGATGCTCAAGATTACCATCGGCGAAAGCAGCAAGATAACCTCCCAGCGCCCTGCTTATCTCCTGCGCCACCACCTCATTGCGGATAAATTCATCAACATCATAAATATCAATTCTACTCTCAATAAACGGCAACCTGTTTAATTGGTCAACAAGCTCGTTTGACACCCCCGTTTCTACAAGCACCCTTGCGACATCTGTGTTTTGTATAAAGGCGGCTGTATTAATCGCATCAACCGCCAACAGCAAGATAAAAATGCAAACCAACACAAACAGCAGACCACCGAGTACTGCCGAAACAAAACCATTTGCACGCGGCGCAAAATCGCGAGAGTTACTATGCATTTGCTTTTCTCCCTACTGTTTCATAGCATTTATGGGTAGTACATAAACTCCGTCCGTTCGTTTTTGGGCTATACCACCGCTTGTTATAACCGCAAGGCACTCAGGCGGCGGCACACCACCTGCTGTCATTTTATCTCTCATTCGTTTCAGTGCTGCTGCGGCTGATTCAACCTGAGCATCTCCAAGTTTGATTTCAAAAGCGCCCCAAGAACCGTCAGGCATCTCAACGATTGCATCAACTTCCAGCTCGCTATTGTCGTGATAATGGTATATGTTTCCACCATAAAAACCTGCATAAACAGCCAAGTCTCTTAAACATAGGTTTTCAAACATAAATCCGAAAGTGCCTAAATCCTGTAATAATCTTTCCCGACTAACGCCAAGTGCCGCTATCGCAAGTGACGGGTCGGTAAATATTCGTTTTGGAGCTTGCCGCATTATTGCTTTAGAGCGTATTTTTGGGCTCCATGCGGGTATTTCTTCAATGACAAATATTTCTTTCAGGCTTTTGAGAGTTTCAACCACTGTATGTCTTGATATAGTTAAATCCTCACCGCTTTGAGAAGCCCTCTCCGAACCATCTATATCCATCGAAAGTGTCTTTATGCTCGCGGTTGTGCTGTTATTTCTTGCCAAAGAACGAAGAAGCTTACGCAGTTTTGCTTGATTTTTTCTCGAAACAGTTTCAAGAAAAAATTCGTTTCGTACAACAGCATTTATGTATTCAATTGCGACCTTCCCTGCCTTATTCGACGGTAGCTTTAATGTTTCAGGCCACCCTCCTCGTATTGTTACATCTATAAGGTGCAATATATCAATATGCGCCGCAAACGGCTCGAATTTTTCATTTTTGAAAATTGCTCCGAATGAAATCGCCGATGACGAATCGTTTGATTCCGAGAGTGTCATAGGGCGCATTTGTATTGTCGCAATTCTTCCTGTACCGCTATGTAAATAAGAGTCTTGCGGCGGTAAAGATGACCCTGTTAAGATGTATTTGCCGAATGCAGGATTTTGGTCAATATCAAAGCGCACTGCATCCCATATTCCGGGAACTTCCTGCCACTCGTCTATAACACGTGGTTTTTCACCCGACAGGATATGTGCCGGATTTAGGCGCGCAAGTGTCCTGTTACTGTAATTTCCTGTAGGGTCCATTATATAAACTGCGCTGCTTGCGTGATTGAGTGCCGTCCACGTCTTGCCGCACCACTTGGGGCCTTCAATCAAGATTGCCCCAAACAGCTCCAAATACTCTTTAATCTTTGAATCTGCAACCCTTTCAATATACTCTTTTTTTCGCATCGACATATAATATACTCCCTAGCGGCAAACCTTCCGACAACTTACACATATCGAGAGTATAACACAAATTCTACAAAATGCAAATGGAAAATTCTACAAAATGCAAATGGAAAATTCTACAAAATGCAAATGGAAAACGCTATAAACATCGCCATGTAGCGCAGCAAAAACGCGAGAGTTACTATGCATCGCCATATTCTCCCATAAACTCAATCACCCAATCACTGACACAGCCAAAGCCAGAGCATCGGCAATTACTTTGTCCATATCGAAGTAAGCGTACCGACCGAGCCTGCCGCCAAAATGCACATCCCTGCGCTGCCTCGCCAAAGTCTTATATTTATCATACAGAGCATTGTTTTTTTCATCATTAATCGGATAATACGGCTCCAAGCCTTTCTTCCATGCCGCAGGGAACTCACGAGTTATGACTGATTTTGCTCCCGTACCAAACTCAAAATGCTTATGCTCAATAATACGCGTAAAAGGAATATCAGCGGCTGTGTAATTCACCACCGCATTACCTTGGAAATTTTCTACAGACAAAACCTCATTGACAAACCGAAGCGAGCGATATTCAAGTTCTCCGTAGCAATAGTCAAAAAACTCATCAATAGCCCCTGTATATATTGTCGTCTCCGCAATATTCGGATTTTTGGTGATATACTCGAAATAGTCCGTACTTAAAATGACTTCGCTACCGTCAAGCATTCTTCTCACCATTTCCGTATATCCACCTATCGGAATACCTTGATAGCGGTCATTAAAATAATTATTATCGAAAGTAAAACGTAGCGGCAAACGCTTGAGAATGGACGGCGGCAAATCTTTACACGACCGACCCCACTGCTTTTCCGTATAACCTTGAATCAGCTTTTCATAGATATCGTGTCCTACCAGTGAAAGTGCTTGCTCTTCAAGGTTTCTCGGCTCTCTGCCATCTAAAGACAGCTTTTGGCTCTCTATTTTATTTTTTGCCTCAGCAGGAGTAGTAACACCCCACATTTGGCAGAACGTATTCATATTAAATGGCAAATTATACAATTCATCCTCAAAACGCGCCAGAGGTGAATTGATGTAGTTGTTAAAATCAGTAAACTTGTTTACGTACTCCCAAACAGCCTTATCGCTTGTATGGAAAATATGCGCCCCATACGTATGAACCTCGATTCCTTCAATTTCCTCCGTAAAAGTATTGCCCGCTATGTGTGGGCGCTTGTCGATAACCAGGCAAGATTTGCCGCGCAAAGTAGCCTCATGTGCAAAAGTTGCACCAAACAGCCCGGCCCCCACAATAAGGAAATCATATTTCATCATTTAAGCCTTTCTTCTATTTACCAAATATCTCCATCCCTCCGGCAGCAGGGCGCATCAAATCGAGCCAATAATCATCTTAGCCATATAGTCTATCATCTCATCTGTCATCCCGGGATATACGCCAACCCAGAATGTATCATTCATAACGCGGTCGGTATTTGGAAGCTCCCCTATTTGCCGATATCCCACGCCTGTATCCCTAATTTGGTCAAAACAAGGCTGGCGCACCAAGTTACCGGCAAACAACATACGCGTTTGTACACCCTTGCCCTCCAGACGGCGAACTAACTTGTTTCTATTAACGCCGCCGTGACAAGTAATCAGAAATCCAAACCACGAAGGAGCGGAATTACAACAAGCCACCGGCAGTATAAGTTTATCGGCAAAAGGTGCGAGCGCTGATTTCAAAAGCTCGAAATTACGTCGGCGAGCTAATGTGAAGTCATCGACTTTGTCGAGCTGCGCTACGCCAATAGCCGCCTGCATATCAGTCGCTTTGAGGTTGTACCCAAAATGCGAATATACATACTTGTGGTCATACCCTGCCGGCAACTCACCAAACTGCACATTAAAGCGATGCCCACAAAGATTATCCTGACCTGAAGCGCACATACAGTCTCTGCCCCAATCTCGCATAGAACGAATAATCTTATTTAGCAGTTCATTATCTGTATATACCGCTCCGCCTTCCCCTGTAGTCATGTGGTGCGGAGGATAAAAGCTGGACGTACCGATGTCGCCGAATGTGCCGGTTTTTTTTGTTTTCCCTGCCATCGTATATTCCGAGCCGAGAGCATCGCAATTATCCTCAATAAGCCAAAGATTATATTTATCACAAAACGCTTTAATTGCAGCTATATCAAAGGGATTGCCAAGCGTGTGAGCCAGCATTACAGCTTTTGTTCTTTCGCTGACGGCATCCTCCAATGCCGAGACATCAATGTTATACTCCGCAATAGTAATATCAACAAATACGGGGACAGCACCATACTGCACGATAGGTGCAACAGTGGTCGGAAAACCTGCCGCAACGGTTATAACCTCATCGCCCGGCATGATTGCACGCTGCTCGAGCAGCGGAGATGTCAAAGTCATAAATGCAAGCAAATTAGCCGAAGACCCTGAGTTTACAAATGAGCAATACTGCACACCGAGATAAGCCGCCAGTTTCCTTTCAAATTCTTCCGTATAGCGCCCCGAAGTCAGCCAAAACTCAAGTGCGCTATCTACAAGATTCACCATCTCCGCGCTGTCGTATACCCGCCCTGCATAGTTGATTTTATCACCCGGGACAAAAGCCTTTGGCTTATGGTTTTTCTCCGCATATTCTTTTACAAGGCTTAAGATTTCATCGCGTAAATCCGCCATTTCCTACTCCCTCCAAGTACTCATCAATCTGATTATTCATTACTGTGGTTATATCCTCTGTGGCATGGTCTGCGGCATGGTTTGCTTTTTCCCACTCTATAGTCTTAGCTATTGCCGTTTTTAGATTCCAAACAGGGCGCCAGCCCAGCTTCGAGCGTATTTTTGAGCAATCTAGGCGCAATAAATTTGCCTCGTGTGGCGCACCCGGCTCTGAAACGTCCTCCCACGACTGATTTTCGCCCCACTCATTGCAAAAGATATCCGCAAGCTCGCCCGTGGTAACACAGTCCGATTCTTCCGGACCGATATTATAGTTGCCCGCAAAATCATAGGATTCGTATTGCATTTTCGCAATGTATAAATATGCAAAAAGAGGTTCCAAGACATGCTGATAAGGTCGCACGGAAGATGGGTTTCGTATAATAATAGGCTTACCCTTCACGGCAGCCCTGATGCAATCCGGAATGATGCGATTAGCAGAAATGTCGCCGCCGCCGATTACGTTGCCGGCTCTTGCGGTTGAAATCGGTATGTTTTTCGAGTGCAAAAATGATGCGCGGTATGACTCCGAAACTATTTCAGCACAAGCCTTTGATGCGGAATACGGGTCGCTCCCGCCGAGAGCATCAACTTCACGATAACCGTATGCCCATTCAAGATTTTTGTAAACCTTGTCTGTAGTGACAACTACCACCGAGCGCACTGTTTCACTCCCCCGAACACACTCGAGAAGATTCACCGTGCCCATAACATTGGTGTCAAACGTATACGCAGGACGTGCATATGAATCCAGCACCAGCGGTTGTGCCGCCATATGCAGCACAATCTCAGGGTTTGCTTGGTGAAATACATGAGCCAGCTTCGTCATATCGCGAATGTCACTGACTACAGAGTTCATACCATCGGAAACTGACGATACTTCAAACAAGCTGCCTCGCTCCGCTTCCAGTGCATACCCATGAACATTTGCTCCTGCACGCTTTAGTATATGACAAAGCCAGGCACCTTTGAATCCTGTATGACCCGTAATAAGCACTGTTTTACCTTTGAAAAATTCTAAGTTCACTGATACCATGAGCCGATGTCTCCTTCTCCAAAACTCACTGCCCCGAATATACACCAAAGCATACTCTCAGTCAGTTTTTCAAACAGCCTATCGGAACCACGAAAACACCGTTTTGGGTCTTATATGCCATATCGGTTGCTGTTATAACCATGAGAAACTCGGGATCTCCGAGTATTGGCTGATTATCTTTAATAAGCTTTTTTAGTTTTAGCAAATGCTTCTCTGCCTCTTTTATTCTTGAGCCTCCAAGTTTTGTCTCCACAAGCGCATATTTTCCATTGTGAAAATGAATCACATTATCGCACTCTAAACCAAATCTGTCGCGATAGTGCTTAAGGCTGCCCCCAATCGAACTGACATAGACACTCAAATCCCTGCTTACCAGATTTTCAAAAAGCAGCCCGTAAGTATTTGCATCCAACATGAGTTCTTTCGGAGAGCAATTCAGCGCTGCCGCTGCGAGGGAGGGGTCTACCATGCTTTTTTTTGATGCAGTTCTGATTGACGTCTTTGACCTGATATTTGGACTCCATGCCTCAATTTCTTCAATTACATATAGCTTTTTTAGTGTGTTTATGTAGTCAGCAAGTGTAACTTCGCTCACCTCTGCATAGTTTGCTCTTATGTCCTCATAGAGTGCTTTGTTTGAACTTACTGTGGAAATATGTCTTGCATATGACCTAAGTATCGCTCTTGTTAAAGTCGGATTTCTGCTAACTCCATCAACTTTTGAAATATCGGATTCACACAGCAACTCAAGATAACTCATGGGGATACGAAGTGCTTTCGGCCCACTCAGCTTTATCGCTCCCGGCCAACCGCCACGGCAAAGTGAAAAGGCTGTTTCTTCATATGTCAAGTCTGTTCTTATTCCATCAATATCGCGCTTACCACCTAGCAAGTCCGATAATGAAATGGTACCGTTTGATTCACCGGATTCAAATAAGGTCATCGGCTTCATATTGATAAACGAAAATCGTCCGACCCCCGAGTGCAGTGTATCATCTTCTACCGGCGTGGCTGAGCCGGTCAAAATATAAATTGCCGGCCGGGATATTTGGTCTACAGAATGCCTAACTGCGTTCCAAAGCCGTGGGGCAATCTGCCATTCGTCTATTAAACGTGGTTTTTCGCCTTCAAGCAACAATGATGGTTTCGTGTTTGCAAGTTCAAAGTAGTTATCTTGCAAATCTGGATTTTGCATCTCCAATACACTTTTAGCAACCCGCTTTGCACTTGTGGTTTTTCCGCACCACTTGGGACCTCTTATCACTACTGCGCCGGATACAGAGAGTCGCTCTCGAACTTCGCTGTCTATTATTCGTTCAATGTATCGCATAAGTCGTACAAACTCCCTATTGTAATCGGTATTTAGTTTAATTATACCACGATTGAATCATTTGTGCAATCGTGGTTATATAAATTGGAGTGTTTTACTTTGTAAAATTGGAACAATTCACTTTGTGAAATTGGAGTGTTTTACTTTGCAAAATTGGAGTGTTTCACTCCCATACCCTCCACGGGGCATTTCCGCTTTGCCACCGCTCTTCGAGAAAGCCCTTGTCGCGCTGCGTGTCCATACATTGCCAGTACCCATGGTGGCGGTACGCCGCCATCTTTCCTTCCGCACTGAGTTTTTTAAATGGCTCATTTTCCAGTATGCAATAGTCACTGTCCAGATAGTCAAAAATCTCAGGCTCCATAACCATGAAGCCGGCATTTATCCAGCCGCCATCCTCTTTTGCTTTTTCCCGAAATCCGGACAGCCTATGTTTCTCATCAAAGTCTAAAACACCAAATCGCCCGCCCGGCTGTATCGCACTGATTGTCACAGTGCTCCCCGAAACCTTATGATAGTCAATCAGCGCATGGATGTCGATATCGCTTACACCATCACCATATGTCAGCAGAAACGGCTTATCTTTTACATAATTTTTTATACGCTTCACTCGCCCGCCTGTCTGCGCACGTTTCCCAGTATGTACCACTGTCACCTTCCAAGGTTCTGCAACGTTTGAATGAATCGTCATCTCGTTGCCCTTAGTGAAATCAAATGTGATATCACTGCGGTGAAGATAATAGTCGGCAAAATACTCCTTTATCATATACCCCATATAACCACAGCAGATAATAAAGTCATTGAAGCCAAAATGCGAGTAATACTTCATTATATGCCAAAGAATCGGCTGACCTCCGATTTCCACCATAGGCTTCGGTTTTAAGCTGTTTTCTTCGGCAATACGAGTACCCAAACCACCTGCTAAAATTACTACTTGCATAAATAAATCCCTCCAACTACTCAGTTTCACTATAATTATACATGAGTAGCGGTCTTTATTCAAGAATTTTGCCGATATTGTGTGATAAGTGGTTGATACGTGGTTTTTAAGACAACTTGACCACGTTATTTAGCTCCCCCGTCATAAATCATCTCCCGAATTTGCTCATCGCTCAGATACTCCGCGATTTTCCTTCCTCGAAATCCCTCTTTAATGCTCTTTAAAATCGCTTCATTGTCCATACCGGAAAGACGCGAATAAAACACAACGCTACGCAGTCTCGTGGCGGCATGATTTGGCATTGCTCTTAAAAACTCTTTAAATCCGTTTGACTCGTAGTGAGTAACGAGTGAGTCAAATGTGTCCGCATAGACTTTAGCCAGATTGCCGCGATTTGCTGCTGTGAATATATTGGAATTGGAGCGTTGCAGATAGTTATACATACCGGGTGAAATATGGACAGCCCGCTTCATATATGGCAACAACTTAAAATTAAAAAGCGTATCATCACCCAGCTTGTAGTGCTCAAAACGTATGCCGGATTTTTTTACTATATCAGCCTTATATAGCCGTGTCCAAATATAATTATTGGGTTTTGCCTTGCAGCAGTACTTAACGAAATAGTCGGGAGCAATAATATCGACAGCCTCATCAGCCATACTTGAATACTTGATGTCAACACGGTCGTCAAAAATAAGGTTGTAATCACAAACTGCAACATCAGCTTTCTCTGCAATGAAAGCCGAGCATAACTTCTCATACATATCAAGCTCCAGCCAATCATCGCTGTCAACAAATGTGAGAATCTCTCCGGTTGCAGCTTCAATTCCCCGATTACGTGCCGCCGTGACACCGCTATTGGTTTGGTCGATATATTTTACACGTTTGTCACTTAAAAATAGATTGATAATATCTGCTGTACTATCAGTTGAGCCGTCATTTACAACAATAACTTCGAGATTCTCATAGGTCTGCGACAATACGCTCTCAAGGCATTTCTCAACATATTCCTCAACATTATAACAAGGGATTATAACTGAAATTTTATGATTCATTTGGTTTGTCGTCCCTTTCCTGATTATCAGCTTTTCCCTAAGTATTTAAACCAGTCCTTGGTTGCATCTTTGATAGATTCAGACGTCCAGACCGGAGCTTCCCGCCAGTGGTTTATATTATACACTTTTCCCCAATGCATTACAAGCTCCTCACCCAATCGTTTTGTCAGCGCAACTTCGGACGATACCCGCTGGTGAGTTTAATGCCGCTGTCCACACCCCAAAATGCCCTGGCAAGGGACTGTGCAGATTTTTTAGTCGAATATTGCGTGTGTTATGCAGATTTTTTAGTCGAATAGTGTCATGCTCTTCTCTGAGATTTTGTTACACTACACAACAACTTCAAATATCCGCTTTGTTGCATCACCGTTTTGAGTCTCGACCCACTCGGTCTTGCTCTCCCTGTTTTCCCCTTTACGGAGATCGAATGTCAGCAAATAACCTTCATTTAAATCCTTGGAGTTCATATAGCCGAGCAGTTGCCTATAAGCATTTTCCTGCGCTTTTTCACCCCGCCATAGCTTCAGTTCTATTATGAATTGCTGACCTCTAAAATCTACAACTACATCCATCCGTCTCTCGTCGGTAAATTGACTCTCAATATAAAAGTTTCCATGCCCATTGACCAGAGGCTTTAAATACGACAGGAACATCAAACGCCCATGCCTCTCGTAGAATGCTATATCCCGCTCAGTGTAAATTTCTGCATAATGCTCAGCAAACTTACGCAAGCATAACTCCATGTCAAACGTTTCGCCACCGGAAATTTCTTCATACATACTATTACGCACTTGCTTTGAATCTTCGGTAGTGCGGTGTTTTATTGAAATAAAATAATCGACCATGACATTTTCAAATATCATATTTGAAATGTGAGCTGTCCCACCTGAATCGATTGTTATAAAGCCATACATGCTGCAAAGCTCCACAACAGGGTCATACTTTGAAACCCGTCTTATATTGCCAACAATAAGCAAATTATACATAAAATCATATACTTTTCTATCATTTTCCATATTCTTAAAAATGTCGTCAAACAGTAGGTTTTTCAAAAATGTAATCTTTTTAACAGCAGTGCGCACTCCCGACACAGTCCAGTTTCCGGCACCCATTTTCTCGTCTATATACTGGCATACCCTTGACACAAGAAATGGATACCCGCTTGTGAAGCGGCGAATCTCCTCTGACACTGCGGTGATGTCCATTCCGGTGTGATGGTCATTTTCATAATCCGCAAGCATTGTCGCTATTTCAGGTGCAGAAAATGACATATCCACATCAAAATCTACCGCTATATTCCACGGCGAATTATAGGTTTTTACCTCTTCTCTGACCATAGACCCGGCTTCTTCTCGCATGATTTTCAGCTTTATGGCTTTTATATCATATACACCTGCCAGTATCACGCTGTGGAATGTATAGTCTTTGCCGCCATTTCGCGCAAGGTATTTTGTGCGCAACATGCTTAAGAAGTTAAGGAACACCCTATTATTGCTTGTTTTATCCACCTCATCTATCAGCAGAACCAGCCTTTTGTCCTTACACATCTCTGTGATGTGAAGGCTTAATGACTCAAAGTCTCTTACTTCCGTGTTGCCCCACTTGCTAACACTTTCATCTCCTGTAGGTGCACGACTCAGTGCTCTTTGTATAAGCCGTAAAAAAGCTCCGCAAAAAACCTCAGGAGATTCAAAACTTTCATCTCCTAAGCCTTCAAAACTTATTGATGCTACAACATACTCGTCATTCAGAGCACGTTCAAGTGCCAGCAATGTAGTTGTCTTACCATACTGCCGCGCACGATTGATGGTGAAATAATGTTCATCGTCCATAAGCTCTCTTATCTGCGCGAGCTTTCCGCTGATGTCTACCATGTAATGCTTGTCCGGCACACATAGCCCTGTTACGTTAAATCGCTTTTTTCTCATACTGATGACTCCTCCCGGAACACACAAAACTGACCGTGACTATGATTATACATGAGTGACAGCCTTTATTCAAGCAACTATTAATGTCAATTTTTTCACGGCTTGCAGTTGCACATATTGCAAGGATTTTGGTTTTGTGATATTGTCCATTTATGCAAAGCACTCAGACAAAAAGATTGAAACCGTTGCAAAAATATGGTAATGTAAAGCTAATCAGGAGACCCTTATATGGCAAAAAAAGAGCGGCGACTTTGGCAGAATGTGGTTGCAGACAAGGACTCACTATTAGCGGACAGGGACACAAAAATTGCTGAGCTTGAAGCTATGATACAATCCCAAGCTGATAGCACTAATTAGCTCAATTCAAAGAGTTTGGCGATATATCAAACACTTCGCGATTTTCTGCATTTATAACTGAAATTTTATGATTCATTTGGTTTGTCGTCCCTTTCTGTATATTCCCGCTCATCCTACCTCGCTCTACTCTTTCCGTTTATATATGGCTTTACCCCCTAGCATACTACACTGAATCTGTATTGTCGAAATTATCCCAATCTATGTCATAAAAGTCAATTGTTTCGCCGCGTTCATGAGCTGCCACCGCTTCAATGTGTGTCGCTATATCATCTTGTGTCGCTATATCATCGGTTATGTACTCCATTATAACATTCGCCCGGCAATCAAGCAAGGCGCAAAATTTAACAACCAACGCTGCCATAATTCTGCGCGGAAACCGCACCAAATTATCAATATTCTGAGGGCGATTTTATCTGATACTATAAAAACATTGCCATGTATAACGGTAATGTTTCAATTTTGCCTGCAACACCAAGATTCCCGCTGGTGAGTTTAATGCCGCTGTCCACACCCCAAAAGCCAACCAAACTACTAATCGATTTTGATTTTGTATTATCCCCTGATTTCACTTCAACACCAACTGCACTATCTTCCTGCCTAATGATAAAATCAACTTCCAAACGGTTTGTTTTCTCGAAATAGTATAATTTTTTGTTTTGCTTTGTGAATATATCGGCTATAATGTTTTCATAAATAGCCCCTTTATAGATTCCGAGATTTCCTTTTATAATATTTCTCTGCGAACCATCTTCCAGCATGGAAACCAAAAGCCCCGTATCTCTCATATAAGCCTTGAATTCACTGTTTTTACTGTTTCCTTCGAGAGGCAGTTCGGGAATCGATAGATTATAACAGAAATTAACAATTCCTGCATCATAGAGCCACATTAAAGCTCCGCCAAATTTGCGAGAAGTGCCGCCTTTCTCGACTACGCTGTATTGGAACTTCTTGTAGTCTTTAGCCAACTGTTTAGGTACTGATAAAAAACAATTTCTGGCTTTGGCTTTATCGTTACCCAAGGCGTACTTAGCAATATCATCTGTGTAGTTTTCAATAATTCCGCGCTGTATCTTTAATACATTTCCGAAGTTATGGTTATCTACAAAATCCTGAACCACACGCGGCATCCCACCCACAACAACATATTCATTAAAAAGTGCAAGCATACGCTTGTGTCCTGACTCGGTCATAGGCGTTTTATTTATATAACATTCCTGTACTATAGATAATCCGTCAGCATTTAATCCGCTTGCCCAGCAAAATTCCTCAAAATCTAACGAGTGCATCTCCAAGTGGTCTGTATATCCAACCGGGAAAGAAGCGACTTCTTTGTAGTTGATACCAAGTAATGAGCCTGAAGCGATAATATCAAAATCTTCATTTTTTGCGAGGAATTTCAAAGCAGTTCTGGCGTTAGGGCAGTTTTGAATCTCATCAAAAAAGATAACTGTTTCATTTGGCACAAGCTGCAAATCGGGAATTTCAAGCGTTAGGTTTTTGATTATGGTTTTTGTGTCTAAGTTGCCGCTGAAAACATCTTTGAAGTTTGGCGTTTGATTAAAATCAATAAAATAGCTATATTTATAGTTCTCCTTGCAGAACTTCTCAATCGAGAAAGTTTTTCCGACTTGCCTTGCACCTTTAACAATCAGAGGCATCTTGCCGGGATTATTCTTCCAGTCAAAAAGCTGATGTTCAATTTTTCTCTTAAGCATAAAACACACAACCTTCCACAGAAAGTATAGCAAAACCAAAATGCCCTGTCAAGGAACTGTGCAGATTTTTTAGTCGAATACTGTGTGTGTTGTGCAGCTTTTTTAGTCGAATATTGTGTGTACTTGTAGCATACTGTCACAAATTAGCATATGATGGGCTGTTTTTATAGTCTTTCTTGCTCTTTACAATTCTTTCCTTTTATATGTGGGAATTTCTCCATGAACATCATCTTTTCTTATAACTTTATAAAAACTAAATCTCGGTAATTACCAAACATTTCTTGCCATGACACGCAACTCCAATCTTGTAAATCGGAAGATTGTCTTTAAGCAAATCATGGAAATACTCTTTCTCTTCAATTTGCTTTAACGCAACTTTCGCCATTTTTTTCAATGATTCAACGGACGAAGATTTCGAAGTCTTAAATTCAATAACAGCATTGAACTTAGATGATTTTATGCGTATATCAAATCGCCCCATGCCAGTCTCTTGATTTGACTTGCAGTCATATCCAAGCGAATAAATCAGCCCGAAAAAGAACACATGATAAACCCATTCATCTTGGGATTTAAAATCGTTGTAAGACAGAGCCATACTAACGAAATCTGTAAGCCTCATACTGAAAGACTCAGTGTCATGTATGTTTGCAAAAACATCAAGTAATTGATTGTCCAAGCCTTTGTAACGTGCATCTAAGAGTATACGCGCCCATGTTTGTCGCACTTCCTCATTTGGTATAAAAACCTTATAATCTGCTCCATCTGCATCAAATGATAAATATCCCGCTTGAACAGCTAATGTAAAAAACGACATATCTTCACATAACGCAGCATCACCCAGATGATTTAGGATTAGTTGGTGATTTAGGCGTGTATTGTGACGATGCCCTTTACTTTCCAGCATTTTTGTTATAATATCAATCCGCGGCTCAGTCAGCAACGATGACAAAAGACCCGTGCCGCCTGTTAGTGACCAATACCCCTTTAGGCCTAGTTCCCTGCTGCGAAGGTAACTCATTACCGAGTATATATTGTATAGTAGTGCATCACCGACACGCATATTATTATACCACATTTTTACACCGGGCAAATCTTCTTCTTGCACCAGTTCCAGCACTTCATCTTCCGTAAGTGAAAAATCTGTATCATAAATGCTCTTTCTCAGCACATCGTAGACTTCAAGGTTGTTGAGATCACTAAACATATTCTCTTTTGCTATTCTCGTAACACCTGTGAGTACAGCTTTTTCCAGCGATGGGTTGTCTTTTAGTGCCGCGCCGAGAACAGAGGTAAACCATTTTTTTAGTTTATCAAATTCCTCCAGCCCCACATTATCCATAAGTGGCTTATCATACTCGTCAATTATTATATATGGCTTTATCCCCAACACATCGTGCAGGTCACAGGTCAAATCTAATAAAGCACTTGTATCATAATTATCTTTATCATTAAAATACTCATGCAAAGAAGAACTGACCATCTCTCCTTGCAAATATTTTGCCCGTATTCTATCCAAAAGACGTTTAAATCGTGTTTTGTAGTTCTCTGCATTTAACTCCCTGAAACTCAAATATATCACGGGATGTTTATTGATTTTTGCAAACACCGGACTTTGCTCTATGTAGAGACCTCGGAATAAATTGCGTGTAGATTGCTTGCTATCCAAAAATGTAGCCAAGGTGTTGATGTTTAAGGACTTCCCCATCCTTCTCGGTCGTGTAAAAAGTAAGGTCGTACTGGCATCTTGCAAAACATGTTCAACAAAAGCCGTTTTATCTACGTAAAGATTCCCCTCTGAAATAAATCTTTCAAATTGGCTTGACGACACATCTATACGATTTTTATCTCCAACATACATGCATTTCCCTTTCCTGATTATCAGCTTTTCCCCAGTGCATTACAAGCTCCTGTATCGCGGCGGCATCTCACTTATAAATAAATCAAGTGCTCTCTGCGGAATCCTCGGAGTTATGTATTGTCGAAATTATCCCAATCTATGTCATAAAAGTCAATTGTTTCGCCGCGTTCATGAGCTGCCACCGCTTCAATGTGTGTCGCTATATCATCTTGTGTCGCTATATCATCAACAATAAACCGCCTTGCTATTTCAAGCAATAAGAGCTGTTCAGATTCCGGTAAGCAGTCGATTACACTGTTTAATTGAGTTCTTACTGGTGACATATCTTACCCTCCTTTATATGCGCCACCATCCGCTTCATCGATTATGTGCTACATTATAACATTCGCCCGGCAATCAAGCAAGGCGCAAAATTTAACAACCAAGGCTGCCATTGTAGCAGTTTTTTTAGTCGAATACTGTGTGTACTTGTAGCACCCATAAAACAACTTGTAGCATAGAGATTAGAGCAAATACCTCGTCCAATCCTGCGGAAAACCAATCAAGCGTAAATTGACTTCCACTTTTTCAACTTCAACAAAAAGCAACTGGCGGAGCATTGAGTTAAACAAGTAGAGGTCTACAATATCCTCGAAGCACACGTTTTCGTGATAGTTTCCGTTACGCTCTTTCAATCCCAAGCCATAAGCCTTTATCAATCGAAAATAGGACACGTCATTCAAAAATGAACGCGCATAATCCTCGTCCTCGATAATCAATCCATTTTCTCGTAGATTTTTGATTTGCTCATCAACAGTCATTGGCGGTTGGTGTTCTTTTTGATTCTGCATTTTCTTTGCTCCCTGCAATTAAACGACCCGACGTGGTACGCATCGTTGAGAGGCGTGTCGGGTACTGTTGTTATTATAATACACAGCAACGCCCTGTTTGTCAACGATTTTCGTAAAAATCCATTTACGGGCTTGACAACATTACACCTATGTGGACATATCAATATTTTTTACAGAATAGCTATGTTGAGTGATTTCCCTGCGTGTCCAAACATTTTCGCCCCAAGTTGAGCGCTCAATTTCTTGCTCACGCTTTCGCTGTAGCCGCAACTCTTTTTTGCGTTGTTCCCCAGCTTCGTTTTCGCGAAATCTTTTGTTTTCATTATGGTGACGGACAATAATAATTTTTGTTACAATCGCAACCAAAAGCATCAGTAATGCTAGTACAACCGCAAAATCCATAAAAGCACCTCCCACTTTCCATGATTTCTAATAATTATATCGCTCAATAAAAGCACAATCCTACACTGCCTTGTTATTCATCACCTTCATCTTTCGACTCATAGAAATAATCAAATTCACGCTCAACATTACTATCTGTCAATAATTTGCGGCGGTCTAACCGCTCTTTTGTATCTGCAAGAATTTCACGTATTTTGCGTTCAAATTCAACTTTCGGCGGCATATCTGTCCAGTATTCAGCAACAGCAATATCCGCTTTGTCAAGTTCAAGCATTTCAATTTTTTCACGGCTTGCAGTTGCGCATATTGCAAGGATTTTGGTTTTGTGATATTGTCCATTTATGCAAAGCACTCAGACAAAAAGATTGAAACCGTTGCAAAAATATGGTAATGTAAAGCTAATTAGGAGACCCTTATATGGCAAACAAATTCTACGCAATGACAAGAGATACAGTTTTTAAACTGATGTTTGTAAATCACCCGGAACTGCTAAGAAAGCTCGTGGCTGAATTTCTAGAACTAAAGCTCAGTGACATAACGGACATACTTCAAAGTCACAGCATCCGACGAGCTTGCCAATTTGGAACGCATACGCACAAAGCGCGGGCATGATGAAGCCCAAGCACTAAAGAACGCCGAGCAGCTCGGTGAAAAACGAGGTGCAAAAAAAGAGCGGCGACTTTGGCAGAATGTGGTTGCAGACAAGGACTCACTGTTAGCGGACAGGGACACAAAAATTGCTGAGCTTGAAGCTATGATACAATCCCAAGCTGATAGCACTAATTAGAGCAATGCAAAGAGTTTGGCGGTATATCAAACACTTCGCGATTTGCTGCATTTATAACTGAAATTTTATGGTTCATCTGGTTTGTCGTCTTTCTGTATATTCTCGCTTTTTGCGACAAGCGCGATCATTATGATTATCAATAGCGGAAATCGCGTAGCAATTATTCCGCAAGCTTATATTTTCTATTTCGATTTGCTCCAATCGCTAAAATAACGCCTTCATCGACAAGTCGCGAAAGCACACGCCGTGCTGTGCCGGGCGAACGCTTGATTAGTTTAGCTGCCACAGGCGCATTGATTTCACCGTGTGTCTCAACATATGCAAGTATCATTTTTCCATGAGCGTTATCGCTCACTTTATCGCTCACTTTATCGCTCACTTTATCGCTCACTTTATCGCTCACAATGCTGTTCGATTTACTGAGGGGTACGATAGTCTTGAACACATCGCCATCAATCAATTCAGGCTCGCCGCCAGAGTACATTTTCGTGAATTGGTATAAATTCCTAACGCCTGATCCAAGAACATCCGCACGCCCAATGTTAATAAAAAAGTGTGCGAGTAATGGGTTTTTTGGAAAAGGCGAAAAGTTATTTGGGTCAATACGTCCCGGGGCTTTAGGTAAGTTCCAATTTTCTGTAACAATACGGTCACGCTCAATAATAATTTTTGCAGGATATGCGCTTGTATACTCTCTATGAACAAGGATATTACTTACAAGTTCACGTGCAATCATGGAACGCAAACTGACAGATTGGTCACCAATTAAATGAAATCTATCAAGTGTATGCTTGGCGATAAAATCAAATAGCAATTCATAAGCATCAATCAGATTTGTCGTCACCATGAGACGGTCATCATAACGGTCTAAATTTTCACGTCTACAAATCGCATCTGTGACATAGTTTGGCGTACAGGAGCGGATTGTTTCATCTTTCCCGAAAAGCAAAATTGCAGCAAGATTATAGCCGGTTTCGCCCGCCTTATGATCTTCTTGATATAATCCTGCGCTACGCAAAATCTCATCATCTGACATTTTAATCCATGGATGGTCATCAAAGCGACCAGTAACTAAACGGCGGACTTTCTGCATGAGCCTTGCAAAATCGAAATCCTTATCTTTGGCATAAGGGAAAATTTCCCGCTCTGAATAGTCCGCTGATTTACGGCGATGGATTTGCGTTACCATTTCTGAATTCCGTGTAATATCCATATCACCATCTTCGCTACGGTCATAAATTTTGCCCCCGAACATTACTACTTGCGAATTTGGCGGAACAAAACACCACAAAATAGTTTTGCCGTCAATTTCCGCATCCTCTAATGTAAGAAAAAGTGTTGGTGCAAATCGCTGCGGATTGTTTAGCGAGTTTGAAAAAATTCTTTTCAGTTCAGTGACAGCGTTAGGATTTACCCCTTTCACTTCGCCGTCATCTTCAACGCCTAAGAGAATATAACCGCCATACCTGTTGGAGAATGATGACACGGTTTCATAGACACTATTGGATAGTTCGTCCTTACAACGCTTAAATTCAACTATCAACCCCTCGCCATCGTGAATAAGTTGTCTGAGTTTATTAAGCACGCTTGCTACCCTCCCTTGGTTTATCGTCCCTTTCGGTATATTCTCGCTTTAAGGATCTTATCGGATTCTCTTGCTATTGCTCCGCTTCATCGGGGATGTATTCCGGTATATTGTCTGACGTACAAATTCCATAACTCTCAACTCCTATTTCAGAATCTATAAGTATTATACTACGCTTGCTCTAAATTGCAATAAAAACCGCTTTTTCGTTATGTTTTGAGGAATCTCAAGGTAGAGCTTGCTAATTTGGAGAAATCTACCATCACAGGGCTCAGGTGCTGCGCGTGCTTGCGCTCGGACACTGTATCTGAATGATGAAAACGCAACTATTGACGTAGGGAAAAACCACCATGCTCAAGCACTTAGGGGAAAAACGGAAATGACCTATGTTAGATTAGAGCCTTTAGCTATACTCATTGCTTAACTATAATCGCGCTCCCATATAGGTCTGAAACCGGTACAGGAGTGATTGAGTTTTCGGTGCAGTACCTATCAACCGCAATTTTAATGCCACCACAATGGTTATTTACATAACAATTATAATCATGTATCAGAATGTATCCTCCCCGGCTCATCCGCGGATAGAAGAACTTCAAGCCTTCATATGTGGGTGAGTATAGATTCATGTCTAAACTCACTAATGAAAACGTTTCGCCGTCATCTAAATCTAATGCAGATTCAGGGAAATAACCTTTTTTTATCACGCACATATCGCGAAAAGGCATCCTCTCAAGTATAGCTTCAGGTGTGTTCATACTATAACTCACCTTATCTTTCTCAAAAAATCGCTCGGTATCGTTATTGATAACCCCGCTTTGAACGCTATGCTTAATATCCCGGTCATCATGCCCTTCAAAGGTATCAAACAAATACAGCTTTCTTGTTGGAAACATCTCATTTATCAATACGGCAAAATGTCCTGAAGCTACACCCGCCTCAGCCAATGAACCCGGGATGCTTTTCTCTATAACTTGGTCAGCCAGTAATTCCAGTGTCGAAACACGAACAAAATCATCTGCTGCTTTACTATAAAAATCCTTTAGATGTCTAGGTTTATTAACCCTTGCCGCATCCTTGCAAAAAAAGTAATGAAAGTGTCTGTCCGGTAGAAGCATATCTGACAAAATGTAGTTATTTTTCGCTGCTTCCAGTAAATAATAGGCCATAGCATTCGTAATATTCTTGCCTGAGCTGATGCCGATAGGCACTTTATCGGCATAACATATTCTCTCACGCGGCACGCCGTTATCTTCCAGAAACATGGTCATCTCAAAAGCTGAATCTACATTGCATATAAGTACATAGTCGTACTCCATGCAAAAAATTTCTTTGGGAGAAATCCCTGCGACCACTCCACACTCATTCGCCGTCATTTCGCTTGCAGCAAAATGCGCCTTATCAACGTCCTTGTCCGCTACGGCGATTACCGTTACGCGGTCGTGGTTTAACTTATGAGTAGTGTTTCTAAAAACATTGCCCGCTCCATAACATATAAGTTTAATCATAAAATTATTACTCCTTAATAAAAGCTTTCATAGGTATTTTTATTTATCACCATTTTCATGAGAATGCGAAAAAAATTCCAATAGCTTATTTTTTGTCGGCTCTGCCATACGGTTTTCTGATAACTTCTCGTATAGTCTAATAACTATATCTGCTAAAGTGTAGTCCTTATAAGCATTAGCATAATGATGTAAGTCATCTTTTTGAGCCATGTTTACAAGAGCTCTTGACCAGCCTTTTAAGTACCGGATTATATCATCATTTGCTAAAGCATCGTTTACTTCACATTCACCATAAAAATCTTTAATATACTGTATCCAATATACTGTTGGCTTTAATAGATAATAGGAGTTTCCCTCACAATTTGGCAATAAGTTCATGCTCACATCAATCAATGTGAATTTAGCCTTTCGTGCTTGGTTAATCCAATAAAAATGATATCCGGCTATGTTTTCCCTGCTCAGCACAGTAATATTTACACAATCTTTAGCGAATAAAGTATGATGATGAAGCGTACCGCTCACGCACACAATGTCCTTTGCGCCCGCTATTATCGAAACTTGCTCTCTGACGGACAATTGCTCAGGAGCAATTATCGCATACCCTTTATTACGGTAGTAGTTTTCAAAATAATTCTCATTCACAATTCCGTTATTAGCATGATCTGATTGAGAAAATTTGGTTTTTGTAAGATACACTTTCTCATAACACGCCGGAGTTACACTGTCTCTAATGGCATCATAAATCTTCATTAATTTCACTTTGTAACCGCTTACTATATACGCAGACTGAGCGGGGACAATCACCTTGTCAAAACGCATCGGCTCCTTCAGTAAAATGATATCTGCTTCTTTTATTCCAAGCATATTAAAATAATCTGCGTACAAAATGCTCTCATGCCAGCGATTGTCATGTAATATAAAAACAAATTTGTGCTCACAGTCACGGTTTTCCAAAAACCACCACATTCGCGAAAGGCTTTCCACTATGAAATGACCAAAGTGTCCAAAAATGGCTCCTCCATATACCACCGTCTGCTTTTCATGCTTTATATCATCATCGACCTCATAAGCTCCGTTAACGATATGGCAATTCCCTGTGTGCAATCTATCAATCGTTGGCATATGCCCTTCAACAAAATTTCCTGCCGCATCACACACCCCACCCCGAGCAACAAGAGAGTCCTCATCAAAAAGCCTGGCGGGTAAAATAACACCATTAATAATCTCGCGAATCTCCTCATCGGATTCCGGTAATATGTAGTCTTTTTCACAAAGCTTGATTATTTCAGTTGCATCTTTAGCATACAGATTATTTTTATCGGTTCTGCACATCTGCAGAATATCAGGCTCAGAGCATCCATAATAAAGGCTATAGACATCAGGTTTAAAATTAATAATTAGCTGCTTGTCAATCTTGATACTACCGTTAGTTCCGTTTATCAGCTCGTACATTATTTCATATTTCAAGTCACCCTCCGGTGAAATCCACAGCTTTGCATCAGGGAACTTCGATAAAGCATCACTTATAGGGTAAATCACATACGTAGCTTTATCGAGCATTTTTATCTGCTTATAATGCTTAGCGCGGTTTTTATCGGTAAAGCACACAATGTCATATTTGTTTACTAATTCACTATAAACTCTTTGAGTGTTTATTCCTGCGCCGTAAATAATCACTTTTTGCATAACCTGCTCCTCAAATAATTCAAGGCTATTTCTGTAAGCCGACTTTTCTTAGTCTCGTCAAAAGATTCTACCCGCTCCAATACCTTTTTCGAAAACTCTTCGGTATCTCCGCTTATCCCGAGTGCAGGAAAAAAGCACAATATGTGTCCTGTTATAATAGGGCAAAGAAAAAACATACGTGCAGCAAACTCAATTGTGCTGTCCGGTACAGACTCTGAACTATCCCTAAACTGTGGCAAAACATTGATATCTTCAGGTTTTATAAGTAGTGCTGCGTATAAGAATCCAAGCAAATCCTCATCACTCGTGTTCGATTCATCGTCAAGCACTACATATTTGATTCTCATGTGCCTGTTATCACCAAGCACACTGTAATTGATTAAATTCAAAATTACCTTATCGAAATCATCTGCACCATGAACCTTTTTATATGTTTCCGGAGTCCCTGCATCTATAGATGTAATCAAATTAACGCAACCTGATTTTAGAGACCGCTCTACTCCTTTTGAGTAGACTGAGGCATTTGAATAAATATATATATTTTCAAGTTCATGCGTACGAAAATAGTCCAGCAGTTCATCGAGATCTTTTCTAAGAGCAGTCTCGCCACTATTTAGTGCCGCAAAAAAATAGGATGGCTTCTGCCGAGAGATAAATCCGTCAAGTGCCTTGAATACGATTCTATGGTCATATCGGCAAGCATACTGTTTATTGGACGTATTTGCACCTCGGCAATAAACGCACCTGTGATTACAAACCAGTGTGGACTGGTCATTTACAAGCTGAAGCCCGGATTTACCGCCTAAGCCGGAAAATGTCACTTCACTGAATGGTTTTTCAGATAGGAAAACACACTTTTCACAAGTTCCGAGCGGATGCTGAATCTTACCATTTAGTGCAAGAAAATATTGTCTCCTGGCACTTATAATCATTTCACACAAATCTGAGGCTGAAATGTCGTCATGAGCGTTCAATGTCTCAGCATCTATCAAAACTCCGCTGCGCCCACCGCTAAGGCAGCAACAGTAAATCCCGTCAAAAAGAAAGCTAATACCCCGCTCTAAGTAATCACACGACTTAACCATATCATCCGGTGCAAAAGGCAAATCACTATTATCTTCCTCAGGATATTCAACAAACATATCAGCCAGTATAAAAATCCGACTTGCTGCAACACCTTGTGAAATCAGGCTCTCTTTTACATTATAACAATTAGGAGCTATGATTGTTATATAGTAATCGCAGTCCGGGTAGCGCAAGCTCGCCTCCTGTAGAGACAGTATCTCAAGATTCTTACCCGAATGCGAAAACATGGTGCCTTTTTTTTCTACGCTTGCATCAACAATGCAAACCGGAGCTATACCTCTGCTCAACCAATCTTTGATGTGAAAGCGTAAATTATGCCCCGCTCCGTAAAATATCTGCTTTGCCCTCATCATTGCTCCTCTCAAAGTACAGCATACAGAACCGTTTCATTTTGCATTTAACGAGTCGCGTGTTTCATAAATAACCCCGGCTTCATTGAGCATACGTGCAATTTCTTTGTCTTGCAATACAGCGATAAACACCTTTACGCTTTGCAGAGCCGCCATGCGCTTAAGTTCTTCCGGGCTGATAACAGGCACGCCTTGAATTTCGCTGCTCCACAAAGCCTCATTGTTATCACAAAAATAGTCAGGTTTGCGATTATACTCTATTAAATAATCCAGCGTGCCACGACCAATCATGCCTGTGCCGAAAAGAACCAACGTATCCCCATTATCTAGGCTGTCAACCCAGTTATAGACGACCTCTTTGTGAAATCCCAACCTATTTGAATTCGCCTCGTCATGGCACTTTTTTAGTAACTTCGGAATATTGAGTTTCTGTGGGCAAGACTCTAAGCAAGCATCACACCCCGTACAACGGCACGGATTTGTCGAGTCGTCTTGATTGAGAAAAAAGTTTACAAGGGGAATGTCGAATAACACACAATCGTTATAAGACCTAAAAATCCCAGGGATATTGAGTTTTTGCGAACAATAGTCCACGCAGTACCGACATCCCGGACACGGAATAGATGAGAGGTCGATGAATATACTTTTTACTCTTTCTAATGCCGCAAATTCACTCTCATCGAGTGGTTTTAAGTCTGAAAATGTCTTAATATTGTCTTCAAGCGCGGCTACTGAATTCATACCGGATAGTGTACACACGACATTAGGCAGCCCTGCTACAAATCGCATAGCCCACGAAGCCTGAGAAACACCGTTCCGCTCTGCACTTAAAATTTCGATGCAAGACTCAGGTAGATTTGTGAGTCTTCCTCCACCCGCAGGTTGCATCACCATGCATGGAATATTGTGCTTTTCTAAGAGTTCATAATTTGCTTTTGCATTCTGAAAGTCCCAATCAATGTAGTTTAACTGAAGCATGGCGAATTCCCATTCAGCTTTAAGCACTTTTTGCAAAACCTCTGCATTATCGTGAAACGAAAAGCCCAAATGCTTTATAACCCCTTGCTCGCGCATACTATAGAGAAATTCCATCATCGGTGAATCTACTATCTTGTCCCAGCGCTCTCCCATTATTGATTGCACGAGGTAAAAGTCAACAAACTCAACACCAAGATGCTCCAATTGAGTGTAAAATATGCTTTCTGCATCATGTCCCTCATGAGTAACCATCCACGAAGGCATCTTTGCGCTGATAAGAAATTTATCTCGTGGAAATCTCTTTACCAGCAAGCTGTTTGCATGGTCTTCACATTTGCCGCTTAGATAAAGGTGTCCCGTATCGTAAAAGTTGACACCGCTTTCCATAGCCATGTCAATCAACTCATAAGCTGACGGCAACAGGTTGTTTCCGTCTGTAGGCAAATATAGCAGACCAAATCCCAGAGGCGAAATCGCTGTATTCAGTTGACCGGAGTAGATTTGTTTGATTTTACGCATATGAATCTACCCTTCATAATTCAATAAAATTTCAGCTAGCTGATATGTTTTCTTTCATCAAGGGTGAAACAATCTACTCTACTATACTTTGTTATAAGGTTCACACCATAGTTTGAAGAATTTGATGTTCTCAGGTAAGAGCAGGAGCTGAACGCCGATTGTCACTTCGAGTTTGCTTTCCTTTTTTACGGACACGGCATTTTCTATGTTTTTAAGTGCAGTATGAAAATCTGCTCCATAGGTTCCGCCTGTTCTGCTCCTTGTGCCGTAGACATTAAATAGCCGTAGTGAGATAACAGGGATATTATACACTTTTCCCCAGTGCATTACAAGTTCCTCACCCAATCGTTTTGTCAGCGCATAGGGGTATTCGCACCGTATCTCCGCGTTCTCACAAGTGGGGAAGCTGTCAGGTATACCATAACATGATGATGAGGCTGCATATACGAGTTTCTTTATGACTTTATGCCCCTCACGCAAAAGCCGTGTGACCACATGGGAGCCAATAAACCCACATCCACCTGTTACTATTGATTTTATCATATATACATCTCCTAATCTTGACTTGTAATGATAATGCCTGTATTATAGCCTAGTTGCCACACCCTATACCGGTAACGGAAGGGGGTGATAAGATGTTCTGCACGTTTATAGTATCTGTCGTGGCAGGCATAGTCGTTTATTATGTCTGCAAGTGGCTAGACAGTTACTACCGTGGTGACTAGCCCAAGAAAACCCCGAGGGTCGCATCCTCGGGGTTTTCACTGTGATGAGATGTTCTGCACATTTGCCTTTTGGCTAACTAAAGACTACCACACCCGCCCCGAATTGTCAATATTGAAAATTATTGGGACGGTGCCATGTATGTGTCAAGTAAAAGTGGGTAAAAATATATCTTGGAGAAAATTCAGCAAAAAATTGTTTTAAGTCACTAGATGAAAATGCTGACTGCGGTCATCTTTTTCATCTGTTGAAATTATACAGTATCTGTGTTGTCAATAT